>JAEEGI010000587.1_pt1 | contig 105168 bp, 50 predicted proteins | sample 8958751 | NCBI WGS metagenome assembly JAEEGI01 (sample SAMN16246545, study PRJNA631951) | gut metagenome | biome: gut microbiome; feature: rumen; material: KS-attached | host: Bos | place: Iran: Karaj | collected 2018-10
TACATGAAGAAGGAAGACGGCACCAACGCCAAGGTGGACGACAGCCTCGAGTTCAAGGTCCTTGAGTTCAACAAGGAAAGCAAGAAGATCATTCTCGCCCTGCCTAAGGTAGAGGAAGAGAAGGAAGCTCCAGCCAAGAGCCCAGAGGAAAAGGCCGCTGAAAAGGCAGCCAAGCAAGCCAAGCGCACTGTGAAGGAAATCAATGACAACATTGAGCACAGCACCCTCGGCGACCTCGAAGTCCTTGCTGGTCTGAAAGAAAACCTTGAGAAGCAAGAGAAAGCCCAGAAAGGCGAATAATCGCTTCACTTGCTGAAAAGCCAAACTGCCGCTCTCGTTTGAGGGCGGCTGTTTTTTTGTTTCCAACAAACACCTTGCGCAAAGGAAAAATCCTTAACTTTGTCCCCAAACAATCCCGAGCAATATGAAAAAGAGAATCCTTACACTAATCCTGCTTCTTGTGGCAGCCACATTCGTCGCAGAAGCCAACCCCGTTGGTTTAAGAACAGCCCAAGAGGTGGTGGTGAAATTCATGAACGCCAATTCTAAAGTACCCTTGCGTGGTGCGGAAGACCTCCAGTTAGTGACCATCTACAACATTTCCCGAGGCGATGCGGCCTTTTACGTGTTCAACACGCCCAATGGCTATGTTATCGTTTCGGCCGACGACTGCGCCACGCCCATCTTGGGTTATTCCAATGAAGGCCAGTTTGACGTGAACAACATTCCGATTCAATTACAGGATTATCTGCAAGACTTTGTTGAGCAAATCCAATATGGCATTGAGAATCATCTGGAAGCTGATGAACAGACGCTTCAACAATGGGAACTAGTGAGAACCGTTGGACGATTGACCAATAGCCGTTCCGATGAAGTGGTGGAACCGTTGCTTACCACAAAATGGAGTCAGAGTTCTCCATATAACATGTATGTTCCAAACGGTTATCCTGCGGGCTGTGTGGCCACCGCCATGGCACAAATCATGAAATATTGGGAATGGCCTGTGCAAGGGGTAGGCGAACATTCCTACCAGTGGAATGACCAGACCCTAAGCGCCAATTTTATAGAGACTATATACGATTGGGACAATATGCTCGACAGTTACGGTAGTTCTACACAGGAACAAAAGGAAGCTGTGGCCACGTTGATGTGGCATTGTGGCGTTGCCGTTAATATGCAATATGCTCCAAATTCGTCTGGGGCAAGCTCTAATGACCTCCCTTCTGCTTTGGTGAACTATTTCGGCTATTCTGATGAGATGTCTCAAGTTTACAAAAACAACTATAGTGATGAGGATTGGCTGAATCTGTTGAAGAGTTATCTTGATTTAGGCTGTCCGATACACTATAGTGGCAGGGATACCTCTACTGGAAGTGGTCATAGTTTCGTTTGTGATGGTTATGATGCAAACAACCTGTTGCATTTCAATTGGGGATGGGGCGGTTACTGTGATGGCTATTTTTCCATTAATGCCATGAATCCAAGCTATCATGACTATACCAGCAACAATATGGCCACAATCAACATCCGTCCTGGATGCACTTCAGGCAATACCTATCAGATTACGGTTTCAACCGACTCAACAAATGGTGGAACCGTTAGCGGTGCTGGTTCATACGATTGTGGAGAAATCTGTACATTGACAGCAACTGCCATCGGCGAATATTCCTTTATGTATTGGACTGAAGAGGGTGAGCCGGTTTCTTCCGAAGCCTCTTATTCATTCATTGCCATGAACAACAGAAATTTGGTGGCTCATTTTGGACTGCCCTTCACTATTACGGCCTCGGCTAATCCTGCAGAAGGCGGAACGGTGAGTGGAGGTGGGATTTGCTACTATAATCAGCATGTCACACTCATAGCCACAGCCAATGAAGGTTATGTGTTCGACAAATGGACCAAGGACGGTGAGGATTTTTCATACTATCCCACATTGAACCTGACCGTAACTGAGGCTGCGGAATATGTGGCGTATTTCCAACAGATGAATGGTATAGTGATAGGGGACCCAACCAACGTCAACTATTATTTTCCGATTACTGGTAATTATTCTTTGACACAGCAAATCTATACAGCCGAGGAGATGGGTGGTGAAGCCTGCGAGATTTCCAGCGTGTCTTTTTTCAACACAGTGTCAGGCGGATTATTTAACCTCACCCTATATATGGTCAGTACCAGCAAGACAGCATTCGATGGCACCAACGATTGGATTCTGGTCACTGAGGCGAATCAGGTGTTCAGTGGCAGTGTTTACATGGCCGCAAAAAGTTGGACGACCATCTATTTTGCCACACCATTCTCCTATGATGGCTCTTCAAATGTTGCTCTGATAGTGGACAATAACTCAAGTACTTCTAGTATGTTCTGTCGCACTTTTAAAACAGATGAGAAACAGGCCATTTGCATATATGGTTATGACACGAATTACGATCCTTACCATCCTTCCGGTTATACAGGTACGCTCGTTTCATGGAAGAACCAAGTCGTATTTGGTATTCCGAACTATGATTATTGTGTTACGGCTTCAGCCGCTCCAAACGAGGGAGGCACGGTAAGTGGAGGAGGCCTTTACTACCTCAATCAGCCCATCACCCTCACAGCAACGCCCAACGAAGGTTATGTGTTCAACAACTGGACAAAAGATGGGGATGTGGTTTCTTATCTATCCACATTGAACTTGACTGTGACAGCGTCGGTCGAATATGTGGCGCATTTCCAGCAGATAGGTGGTATAGTGATAGGGGACGCAACCTCCATCAACTATTATCTACCGACTAATGGCAGGTATTCTTTGAGTCAGCAAATCTACACGGCCGAGGAGATGGGAGGCGAAGCCTGCGGGATTTCCAGTGTGTCGTTTTTCAATACATGTGATTATGGCTTAACTCGCAACATGGATGTCTACATGGTTAATACCGACAAGGTTTCGTTTGAGAGCAATTCTGATTGGATTTCCGTGTCGGATGATGATTTGGTTTTCAGCGGCAGTTTTACTTTCACTGCCCAAACTTGGGCGACCATCTATTTTGACACACCATTCTTCTATGACGGTTCTTCAAATGTTGCTCTGATAGTGGACGACAACTCAAACTCATATAATTCTAGTGATATAAGATGTCGCACTTTTGAAACGAATGAGAATCAAGCCATTTACATATTTGGCACTGACACGAATTTCGATCCGTACCATCCTTCCGGTGGTTCGCTCATATCCAGGAAGAACCAAATTGTGTTCCATCAGCTCAGAACAGTCACTGCCACAGCCAGTCCTGTTGAAGGAGGAACGGTTAACGGTGGGGGAGCCTATGCTCATGGATTGACTTGCACCTTAACGGCTACGCCCAATGCCGGATACTACTTCCTGAATTGGACAGAAGATGGGGAAGTGGTGACGTACGATGCCGACTATTCCTTCACAGTCAATGGTGACAGAAACTTGGTGGCCAACTTTATTGAAGGAGAGTCGATATGTACAATTAACTTTGATTTGTACGACTCAAACAGCAATGGTTGGAGTGGCAATTACTTGGTTGTAGACTATGGTAACGGTAATTCCGAACAGCTTACGGTGGAAAGCGGTGCGTCGGCATCGTTTTCCCGTGAAATTGCAACGGGAAGCACTATTGCGTTGTCGTGGATTACGGGCACAAGCACAAGCCAATGTTCGTTCGACATTAAATTTGACAACGGTGTTCTGATATACCATAAAACTGGTCTCAATTCCAATTTCCAACAAGAGCTTTATGTCAACTGCGCGGTTGCCTCTGCACCTTGCACTATCACCGCTATTGCCGATCCCGAGGAGGGCGGTATGGTCGAGGGGGTGGGTACTTATGATAGTGGAACGGTCATTACACTGTTGGCCACGCCTGGCTTTCCTTGCACGCTGACAGCCACTCCCAATGAAGGCTACCTGTTCTTGCACTGGAGCAAGAATGGCGAAGTGGTCAGTTGCAAAGCCACCTATAGCTTTACAGTGACTGAAGATACTGAAGTTAATGCAATCTTTATGCATATTGACGGCAGGCTGATTGGAAGTGGTGAGATAACAAGTTCGTATCTGCCGAGCTATTCTTATTGTAGGTATTCCCTTTCTCAACAAATTTATACGCCAGAGGAAATAGGTGAGGCGGGAAGCATTACCTCCATTTCTTTCTATAATGCAGGCAGTACAAAATCTCGTATTTACGACATCTATATGGTGCATACCGACAAATCGTCTTTCGACAGTAATACGGACTGGATGCCAGTAACAGAAGTTGACCGGGTGTATAGGGGTAACGTGACCATGACAAAGGGGTATTGGACTACTCTGGTTCTTGACACGCCTTTTGCTTATGATGGTACATCCAATCTTGCCATTGTTGTTCATGACAATAAAGGAAGTTACACGGAGTCTTTCCAAATGTATTGTCGTGTGTTCAATGCCCAAGGCTACCAGGCCATCTATGATTACAGTGACGGCAACATCTACAACCCAAGCAACCCTTCGACTTATAGTGGCACTCGTGTCTCGTGGAAGAACCAGATAATATTGGGTGTCATGCCAGCCTATCGTTTCGTCACAGCAGGCACATGGGGCAACGCCACCAACTGGAGCGGAGGAACATTGCCTGGAGCCAACGATGAAGTCTTCATTGATGCCTCGTGCCAATTGGATATGGATGCAACAGTGGCCTCATTGACTGTTTCTAACGGCCAATCACTTGCACTGCAGTCAGGTAAGACGCTTACCGTTACAAATGTTTTGACCAATGCTGCAACGACAGGCTTAGTCATCGAGGACGGAGCCCAACTTGTTCATGCTTCCGAGAATGTCAGCGCAATGGTAAAGAAGAACATTGTTGGCCATGGTACGAATAATGGAAAGTATTACCTCATCTCTAACCCGCTCACTACGGTTGTCGACCCTGAAATGTCGAGTGTCAACCATCTCATCACAGGTGATTACGACCTCTACGACTGGCTCCCTAATGCCTCAGATCACCTTGAATGGAGAAACTTCAAGGACAACATCTTTTTGATGTCTCCCGAAGGTTTTGGTTATCTCTACGCCAACCGAAACGGCGTGGAGTTGAGCTTCCCAGGCATCCTCAAGCCGAGCAATAATCGCTATGCCAAATCCGTAAGCTACGATTCAGGCGATACTGATCATCCTGGCTGGAACCTTATCGGCAACCCCTTCGTGTGCAATGCCTATCTTGTCGATGAGGAAGGGACCCCCTTGCCATACTATAGGATGAACGCTACAGGTAATGGCTTTGAGGCTGTTGCGCCGGGTACGCCTATTGCTCCTATGGAAGGGGTATTCTATAAGGCTTCTGGAAACGGGACTGTGTATTTCACAAGAATCGCGCCATCGGAGTCAGCCGACAAGGCCGCCAAGCAAGCCAAGCGTACTGTGAAGCAAAACAATGACGACATGGAGCACAGCACCCTCGGCGACCTCGAAGTCCTCGATGGCTTGAAGGAAAACCTTGAGAAGCAGGAGAAAGCCCAGAAAGGCGAATAATCGCTTCACTTGCTGAAAAGCCCAACGGCCGCTCTCGATTGAGGGCGGTCGTTTGTTGTCCTGCGGTTGCCACGCTGTGACAGCCCTACACCCATGTCTGTAGGGCTGTAGTACCACGGCAGCCGCTTTGTCAATTAATGATAATTCGTGGACAATTCATGACAATTCATGTGGAAAACACATCCGAAAAATACAAAATAAAATATTATTTTGTAAAAAATGATTTTATCCCTATCTTTGAAGCGTCTTTAACCAGCAATTATCAACCAACAAAAATCATAACGTTATGAAGAAATTTCTACAACACCAAAAAGGTTTTTTCGCCACCCAACAGAAACATGAAATGAACCTAAGCTGTCGTTTCCACGCTGTTCTTTTCTTGCTCCTTGTGCTCCTCGCGCCTTGGACAGCAAAAGCACAAACTACGGTGACCATCGGAACAAGAACCACTCAAAATGCAGGCCTCAACTTCAACAACAACAGCATCATCACCTTCGCCGACCCCAATGTGAAGCAGATCTGCGTGCAGTATTGGGACACCAACAACGACGGCGAGCTGAGCTATGCCGAAGCCGCTGTGGTGACGAGTTTGATACCTGCTGGCGAGAATGAAAGTCCGTTCTACTATAACGATAATGTCACCTCTTTCGACGAACTGCAGTACTTCACGGGTCTCACAACCATCGAACTCGCAGCTTTCGCTTACTGCAGAAACTTGGCCTCAGTCATCATCCCCTCATCCGTGACCTCCCTTAGACGTAGGGCATTTTGCGGCACCGCCTTGACCTCGTTGGACATTCCGAATTCCGTGAACACCATTGGGAGCGATGCCGTCTCCGAATGCTACAATCTCCAAACCGTCACTTTGCCCAACACACTTACCACCATCGGGAGCATGGCTTTCTATTATTGCACTAGCCTGACCTCTATCGAGATTCCTGCCTCAGTGACAACCATAGGTTATAATCCTTTTTCGCGTTGCCCTTCTTTGGCCTCCATCATGGTGGATGAAAACAATACGGTGTACAGCTCACCCAACAATTGCAACGCCATCATCAAGACGGAAACCCACACCCTGATTTCGGGATGCATGAACACCATCATCCCTGATGTTGTCACGACCATCGGGGAAGATGCTTTCTTGGGTTCTGGACTGGTTTCGGTGATCATCCCAAATAACGTAACAGCCATCGGTGAACGAGCTTTTTTCGATTGCTACAGCTTAACCTCGGTGGTTCTTCCCAATAATTTGACAGTCATCAGCTCTGAGACTTTCCGTGGTTGCACGGCATTGCCCTCAATAGAAATCCCCAACTCCGTGACAAGTATTGGCACGTGGGCTTTCTTTGAATGCAATAGTTTGACCTCTTTCGTGATTCCCGCCACAGTGACATCCCTAGGCTATAATCCTTTCGGTCAATGCGCTTCTCTTGTATCCATCACCGTGGACGGAAACAACCCAGTGTACAGCTCGCCAAACAACTGCAACGCCATCATCGAGACGACAACCCACACCCTGGTCACAGCTTGCATAAACACCGTCATCCCAGATGATGTCACGACTATTGGGGTATACGCTATCATGGTATCCAACCTAACCTCCATCGAGATTCCAAACTCCGTGACTTCTATCCTTGGCTTCTCATTTTGGCAAACTCCTCTGACTTCGATTGAAATTCCGAACAGCGTGACCTCCATAGGCGAATATGCGTTCTATTGTTGCACCGCCCTGGCCTCCATTACCATGCGGTCCATCATGCCACCCGTCTTGGGTAACGGAGCTTTCGCGGAGGTACCCACCGACATCCCCGTCTATGTGCCATGCGGGTCGATGGAGGCTTACCAGACCTATGACAACGGCGCTCCCTGGGGCGGCTTCATCAACTTCCAATGCCTGCCCTATGACGCCTACCCCTATGTGGAAAACTTTGAAACGTCCTGCGATTGGCGACTCATCAACGGCGACCTCACCAACAAATGGGTTTGGGGCGAAGCCAGCACCCGAAGCAACCACTACCTCTATATTAGCAATAACAACGGCGTAAGTTGCAATTACAGCATTACTAGCCCAGCCATGGTCTATGCCACCAAGCTGTTCCACTTCGAGGAAGGCTGGTATCGTTTCCAATACGATTGGCTAGCCTACGGCGAAAGAGACTACGACTACCTGAGGGTGGCCTTGGTGCCTGCTTCGGTCGAGTTGTCGGCTGGCACATCGGTTCCTTCCGGGTTTTCCTATCAAGCCTTGCCTACAGGATGGATAGCTTTGGACGGAGGTGCACAACTCAACCAGAATTCATGGTGGCAGACCACCTACAGCGAAATCAATGTGCCAAGCGGTGACTACTTGATGGTGTTCGCATGGCGCAACGACAATAGTGTTGGCACTCAGCCTCCTGCGTCTATCGACAATGTGAGCATCAGGCACATCACCTGCGTCGCACCTACACAACTGACCACCCAGCAAGTGGGCGCAACCCAGGTTACCTTGGACTGGACACCTGTCGGCGACGAGGATGGATGGGATGTCTGGCTCAGCTGGACCAGTGGCGAGGAGACCTGCTACGTGCCTTACACGGCAACCACGCACCCCTTCACCCTCACTGGATTGTCAGCAGGCAGAACCTACACGGCCAACGTGTATGCGGTTTGTGGGCCCGACAATGCGAGCTTGTCAAGCAACGAGATAAGCTTTACCACATCCACCAATCTTTGCGACAACCCAATCACCCTCCCCTTTACGGAGAACTTCGATGGCTATACGGGCACCACTTCGGGCTCGGTGAACATCCTGCCTAGCTGCTGGAGCCGCATCAACACGACGACGGCGAGCAACTTCACTGGATATCCCTCGATTTTTGAATACAGCAGTTATGCGCATTCCAGCAACAATTTCCTGTTCTTCATGTCCAACTATAACAATGGCGACGACCCGCAAGACCAGTACATCATCCTGCCTAACATGGAGAACGTGAATGGCTTGGCCCTGAGCCTCTATGCAAGAGCTGTTGCCAGCAATCGTGTAGCCTACTTCGAAGTGGGCGTCATGACCAACCCGACGGATGCCAGTACCTTCACTGAAGTGGCTTCTTTCACACCCACTGGTACAACATACGAGCAATACTCCGTTACCTTTGGCAGTTACATGGGTACGGGTACCTTCATTGCCATCAGGTTGCCCGCAGCTTCATCCGAAGTGCTTTATCGTGGCTTGTGCATTGACGACGTGATTATTACGGAGACAAGCACTACATTCTGCAATCCCGAAGACCAGTGCGAGCTCACCTTCACGCTCATCGACAGCTACGGCGACACATGGAACGGCAATGCCATCAAGGTGGTGGACGAGGAAACAAACCTTGTTTTGGCTATAATGACCAACGACTACAACAACTACCAAGCGACAGGTCAATCAGGAGCCTATACGCAAACCAAGACCCTTACGGTGTGCGACGGTCGTGAGCTACGCTTCGAATGGGTCAAAGGAAGTTGGGCAACCGAATGCTCGTATAAAATCGCCGATGCCAACGGAACAGTCATCGTTCAGGGCACAGGCAGTAGCAGCATGAACACTGGCGATGTGCTGGGCAACTATACGGTGAATTGTGCCCTAATCCCTATCTTCTTCACCGATGGCGACTGGAACGACAGCAACTGTTGGAGTACGGGCACAGTGCCTGCACCAGGCAGCAACGTAGAAATCAGGGCCAATGTCACTATCCCCGCTGGATACACTGCCATAGCCGATTTCATCGACTTGTACAGTGTTGGCTCCATCACCATCGAAGACGGTGGCCAGTTGAGACACAACATGAGATACCTCAGGGTGACGATGAAGAAAAACATCGTACCTTATACCGAGGTGAACGGTACGGGTAACTACCATCTGTTGGCGTTCCCATTCAGTGAGCAGGTCGCCGTGCCGGCGGCCATGATCGCCACCGAAGGCTACGACTTCTACAAGTTCGACCCAAACTATCAGGATGCCGAATGGCGTAACAACAGGCAGCAGGCCATCGCCTCCGTGGGCGGCACCACAGGTTACCTCTATGCCAATCCCGAGCCCATCGTGTTGTCGTTGTCAGGTAAGACCTACCCATCATTTGATGATGAATCCATAATCGTGACCGTCCCCTATACCGAGGGCTCAAGCAACCTCTTCAACGGATGGGCACTCTTGGGCAACCCTTTTACCTGCGAAGCCTATGTCTATTCTTTTGACCCCGACTTGGATTATGTCCCGATGGAGGTCATGGTGTATGACGACAATGGCCGATTGGTGACCCTCAATGGAGGCCCCCTCCGTCCGATGCAGGGCTTCTTCGTGAAGGTGACGCAGACGACGAGAGTTTACATCTGGAATAATCCCCACCCGGATTTCCACTATTATGTCGACCTCGGCCTGCCGAGCGGCACCTTGTGGGCCACCTGCAATTTGGGCGCCGACACACCCGAAGGTTACGGCGACTACTTCGCCTGGGGCGAGACGCATCCCAAGACCAATTATGATTGGAGCAACTACCAACATTGCAACGGCAGTTACAGCACCATTACCAAGTATTGCAACAACTCCAGTTACAGCTACAACGGCTATACCGATAACCTGACTACCCTGTTGATTGAGGACGACGCGGCCACGGCCAATTGGAGCGAAGACTGGCGTATGCCTACCGTGGAAGAGTGGTCAGAGCTTTACGCAAATACCACCTCCACAGAGGCTACCTTGAATGGTGTGGCCGGACGACGTTTCACCGCTGCCAACGGCAACAGCATCTTCCTGCCCTATTCGGGTTATCGCTATGAGAGCACACTTAGCAATGCTGGCAGTGACGGTTACTATTGGTCGAGTATGCTCAATTCTAGCAATCAGAATTCGGCCAGGTCCTTCCACTTCACTTCAGGCAACACTACGCAGTACATCATCTCGCGTTGCCCTGGTTTCTCCGTCCGTCCTGTGTTGGCCGAGCAAACGCCCACCGAATCCTATATGGTGACAGCCACGGCGGCCCCAAACACCTACGGCAAGGTCACTAACAGGCAGCAGGGCACGACCTGCACCCTCACAGCCACGCCCAATGCGAACTACGTCTTCGTCAACTGGACGGAGAATGGCGTAGTGGTCTCCACCGATGCCACTTATACCTTCATCGTGGAGAGCAGCCGCAACTTAGTGGCGAATTTCATGCAGCCGCCCACCTATATCGACCTCGGCCTGCCGAGCGGCACTTTATGGGCCACCTGCAACGTGGGAGCCAACACCCCCGAAGGCTACGGTGACTACTTCGCCTGGGGCGAGACCACGCCGAAGGATGACTACAGTTGGGACACTTACCAGCACTGCAACGGCAGTGAAAACACGCTTACCAAATACTGCAGCCTTGCGGAATACGGCTACAACAGTTTCACCGACAATCTGACCACCTTGCAGCTCGAGGACGACGCTGCCACGGCCAACTGGGGCGACGACTGGCGTATGCCCACCAAGGAGGAGTTTGAGGAACTCTATAACAACACGACTGTGACCTGGACGACACGAAACGGCGTGAACGGCAGACTTTTCACCGCGAGCAATGGCAACAGTCTCTTCCTTCCCGCTGCTGGCCGCCGTTATGACGATGAGCTCGAAGTCGCTGGCGATTGGGGCACCTACTGGTCGAGTTCGCTCATCACGGACTGCCCGAGGAACGCGTGGTACTTCTTCTTCAATTCGGGCGACGACGACACTTACTCCTTCTACCGCAACTATGGGTTACCTGTACGGCCCGTGCGCAACTTTTGTCACATCACGGTTACGACCCCGTATAATGGCGGCACCGTCACAGGTGCAGGCACCTTCTTTTTCGGTCAAAGCTGCACGGTAACAGCCACGCCCAATGCGAACTACGTCTTCGTCAACTGGACGGAGAATGGCGTAGTGGTCTCCACCGATGCCACTTATACCTTCATCGTGGAGAGCAGCCGCAACTTAGTGGCGAATTTCATGCAGCCGCCCACCTATGTTGACCTCGGCCTGCCGAGCGGCACTTTATGGGCCACCTGCAATGTGGGTGCTGACAACCCCGAGGAATACGGCGACTACTTCGCCTGGGGCGAGATTGCGCCGAAGGATGTCTATAGTTGGGACACTTACCAGCACTGCAACGGCAGTGAAAACACCCTCACCAAGTACTGCAACAATGCGGAATACGGCTACAACAGTTTCACCGACAATCTGACCACCTTGCAGCTCGAAGACGACGCGGCCTCAGTCAATTGGAGCAGCGACTGGCGTATGCCCACCGAGGAGGAGTTTGAGGAACTCTACAACAACACGACCGTGACCTGGACGACACGAAACGGCGTGAACGGCAAACTGTTTACCGCCGCCAACGGCAACAGTCTCTTCCTTCCCGCCGCTGGCCGTTGGGAAGATGAGCTCGTCGTCGCTGGCAGCTGGGGCAACTACTGGTCGAGTACGCTCAGCGCTGGCGGCTCGTACAACGCGTTGTACTTCTTCTTCGAATCGGGTAACGACGACATGTACCTCATCGACCGCTACTACGGGTTCTCAGTACGGCCCGTGCGTGCTGCATCGAAGCACTAACCTTTGTTTCGCTACGGAGTGGGGGAGAGGCCTTGTGGTTTTTTCCCCTGCCCTGTTGTGGGGAGGCGAAGGGAAGTGTTTGAGTCCTCGGTGGTTTGTTGGGGAGAAGGTGAAAGGAAGTGTTGGTATTTCCCCAGCCACCTAAGGGCAGGGGGATAAAAAAACACCTCCCCAATGCAACCTAACTCTTTGAAATCCTGAAATATCAAATCTTTGAATCTCGGATCTTTGAATTTTGAATTTTGAATTTTGAATTTTTGAATCTTGAAATCAAAAATACATATTATATGAAAAACCTATTTCTACGAATGAAGAGGGCACTGAGTGCTGTCCTGCTTGTCCTGCTGCTGAGTGCAGTGGGAATGACGAAAGGCTTTGCCTACGACTTCTCAAAAGTCTGCTCCACAGGGCAGACGCTGTATTATGATATTATTGATGCCACCAACCATTATGTGGAGATGACTTATCCGGGAACAAGTTCATTAAGTCCATGGAATGGCTATACCAAACCCACGGGAAACATCACCTTGCCTTTCACTGTAACCTATAATGGAAACATTTACACGGTGAAAAGGATAGGCGATTATGCATTCGATGGTTGCTTTGGCTTGACGGGCTCGCTGTCTATCCCAAATTCCGTGACCACGATAGGCTATGCAGCTTTCTCTAGTTGCACCTGTTTCACAGGCACACTGACCCTCCCGAATTCCCTGACCGAGATAGGCATGTTCGCTTTCCAAAATTGCTACCGTTTCACTGGTTCGCTGACCATCCCCAATTCCGTGACCTCGATTGGCAATTACGCTTTCTATAATTGCTACGGTTTCACGGGCACGCTGATTATCCCGAATTCAGTGACCGAGATAGGCATGTACGCTTTCGAAAATTGCAGCGGCTTCACTTCAATGAGAGTGTATCCTGAAACGCCGCCCACTTTGGAAGAGGGTGTATTCTATGATGTGCCCAAGACTATCCCTGTAACTGTGCCCTGTGGTACTTTGAGTGCTTATCAGAGTGCATCGGGTTGGAATGAGTTCACTAACATACAGCAAGCGTATTGTGACCCCGACCCCTTGATCTACTCCATCAATGCGGACGGTGTCTCCGTTACCGTGACGGGCCATGTGGACGGCACCGCCGCCTCGGGTGAGCTTATCATCCCCGAAACCAAGACCATCGATGGTGTCACTTACACCGTGACCGCGATAGGAAACGATGCTTTCTATGGTTGCACTGGGCTAACGGGGTCGCTGACCATTCCTCATGCCGTCACTACGATAGGTTCTTTAGCTTTTTACAATTGCAGCGGTTTTACAGGTTCTTTGGTCATCCCGAACTCTGTGACCGAGATAGGGTTGGGGGCTTTCATTTATTGCAGCGGTTTCACGGGCTCGCTGACCATCGGCAATTCCGTGACCTCGATTGGTGATTACGCTTTCTCCAGTTGCAGCGGCTTCACGCAGGTGAACTTCAATGCCGTCAATTGCGCTGATGTTTCTCCTGAAAGTCATACTTTTGATGGTTGCGGAGGCACGCTCGTCATCGGAGGCAGTGTGCAAAGGATTCCTGCTTGTATGTTTTATCGTTGCTCAGGTTTTACAGGCTCGCTGACCATCCCGAACTCCGTGACCGAGATAGGTGAGGGGGCTTTCGTGTATTGCAGCGGTTTCACTGGTTCGCTGACCATCGGCAATTCCGTGACCTCGATTGATGATTACACTTTCTACAGTTGCAGCGGCTTTACAGGCTCACTGACCATCCCCAATTCCGTCACCACGATAGGCTCTTCAGCTTTTTACAATTGCAGCGGCTTCACGCAGGTGAACTTCAATGCCATCAATTGCGCCGATGTCGCTTACGATGCCAACCCTTTTAAATACTGCGGAGGCACGCTCACCATCGGCGGCAGTGTGCAAAGGATTCCTGCATGCATGTTTTATGAGTGCTCAGGTTTCACTGGCTCGCTGACCATTCCGAACTCCGTGACCGAGATAGGTGAGGGGGCTTTCGCGAATTGCAGCGGTTTCACTGGCTCGCTGACCATCGGCAATTCCGTGACCTCGATTGATGATTACACTTTCTACAGTTGCAGCGGCTTTACGGGCTCACTGACCATCCCCAATTCCGTCACCACAATAGGCTCTTCAGCTTTTTACAATTGCAGCGGCTTCACGCAGGTGAACTTCAATGCCGTCAATTGCGCTGATGTCGCTTACGATGCCAACCCTTTTAAATACTGCGGAAGCACGCTCACCATCGGCGGCAGTGTGCAAAGGATTCCTGCTTGCATGTTTTATGGTTGCTCAGGTTTTACAGGCTCGCTGACCCTCCCGAACTCCGTGGCTGAGATAGGCGATTATGCTTTTTCTGGTTGCAGCGGCTTCACAGGTTCGCTGACCATCGGCACAGGTGTGACTTCTATTGGCCAAGGTGCTTTCCGCTACTGCGCAGGCTTCGCCTCAATGACCGTTTATCTCCAAACGCCTCCAACTTTAGGTTCGGATGTGTTCTTCTATGTGCCAACGACCATTCCCGTGTATGTGTTCTGCAGTTCATTGGAAGGCTATCAGGCGGCCGCGCAATGGAGCGCGTTCACCAACATGCAATGCATCCATGAAACATTGACTGTGTATGACGGGACTGTAACCAACAACCATATTCCTGCCTACATCTATTACTTTGACGAGTTCACCAAAAGCCAGTTTGTCATCCCCGCCGACGACTTGGCAGATATGACAGGCACGCCCATCAACAGCATGACATTCTACACCACTGGTGAAAATGTCCCGTATACCACGGTGAGCTCTGCCGATGTCTACCTGAAGGAAGTGAATTACACCAATATCAGTGCCTTCGAGCCCAAGACCTCAGCCACCACCGTCTACAGCGGCTACCTCGACATCGTGAGCACGGGCAACGGCGGCGAAATGACCATCAACTTCAGCACACCCTACACCTATAACGGCGGCAACCTCTTAGTGGGCATCGAGAACACCGAAACAAATGGGTGGAAAATCATCTACTTCCACGGGAAGCATGTCAGCGAGGCTTCCGTTTCCGGTTCAAGCAGCAGCAGCTTGGAAAGCGTTCAGCCCGTTCAGCAGAACTTCATCCCCAAGACCACCTTCGGCTACACTCCAACCGAGTGTTCAAGACCCGTTGACTTGACCGCTACCGACATCACCTCCAACTCGGCCATGCTGAACTGGACCGGCTTTCAGGACGAATACGATGTGCGTTACAGGACGAAGCCCCTTTTCTTCGAGGACTTCGAGCACGGTCTGCCTTCTGGCTGGACCACCATCGACAACGACGGCGACGGGTACAACTGGCACCACTATAGTAATAATGTCTATAATTACGCTCATAGTGGCACGCACCTAATGGGATCGGCAAGTTGGCAAGAAGGCACCGCCCTTACACCCGACAACTGGCTGGTCACGCCTCTGCTTCAGCTGCAAGGCACCATGAAGGTGTGGTTGAGTGCCAACAGTTCAGCGTATCAAGATGAGCACTTTGCCATCTACCTCTCCACCACGGGCAACAATGTCAGCGACTTCACCACCGTGCTTGTGCCAGAGACAGTGACCTCAAGCGAATATGTGTGCTACACTGCCGACCTGAGTGCCTACGCAGGCCAGCAGGGCTACATTGCCATTCGCCACTTCAACTGCACGGATATGGATCGCTTGCGTCTTGACGACTTCGGCATCTATGACGACCTCAATGCTGACGAATGGGAGTTAGCTTTGTCAACAAACAATCAACTCCTCATTGGCAATCTTGAACCAGACACCGAATACGAGTGGCAGGTAAGGGGCCGTGACTGCGAAGGTAGCGGCACCTTCACCGAATGGAGCGCCGCACAAAGTTTCACCACCAAATGCGAAGCCTTCGTTGTCGATGTCAGCAACCCATTTACCGAAGACTTCGAAGTCGCGGACTTTTCGCCTGTTTGCTGGGAAAACATCCCATTCGGTAATTATCAATGGAGAAGCGACACAGACCAATCCCATTCATCTTCGCACAGTGCCTTTAGCGGCTGGTACGGCGACATTTATCTGGTGTTGCCCGACCTCGAGCTTTCCGCCGATGCTGAAGCAGTCCAACTCTCCTTCTGGTCGTATAATAGTTATCCTTCAGACTTTGCAGTCGGCAACAACAAGGTCGTGCTGCTCGACGGCGGCACCGAGACCGTGCTCTGGTCGGCTGAAATGGTAAGTCAGGAATGGGTAGAAACCATCGTCGACCTCACAGACTACTTGGGCCAGACCGTCAGCCTCGCCTTCAAGTATGCAGGCGACAACGGCAACGGCTGGTATGTTGACGATGTGGAGGTCTCGGTCACGGCATCCATCTCCCTCACTGGCGGCGACTGGCATCTCATCGCTTCGCCTCTTGAAAGCGTCAGCCCCGACGACATCCCCGGTATGACCACGGGAGACTACGACCTCTACCGTTTCGAACCTTCCGCCACCGACCAGGAATGGCGGAACTTCAAGAACACACCATTCAGTTTACAATCCGGTCAAGGCTACCTCTACGCCCACGGCACGGATGTCACGCTTGTTTTCGATGGCACATCTTACACGAGCACCGAGCTCGTGGAGGTGTCGTTGGTCTACGACGCCAACGACAGCCACAAGTGCTGGAACTTAGTGGGCAACCCGTACAAATGCAAGGCATATCTCAACAAGGAATGCTACATGCTGAACGCCGAAGGCACGGGCATCAATCCCGAACCGCTGCCGGTCGGCACGCCCATCCCGCCGTACACAGCCGTGTTTGTGAAGGCCATTGCCACTGGCGATACGGTCGTTTTCACTAAGACAGTGCCCTAAATGATTGTAGAGACGCCAGATTTTGCGTCTCTACAATATGTTTACCTATACACGAACGGCCGCTCTCGTTTGAGGGCGGTCGTTTGTTGTCCTGCGGCTGCCACGCTGTGACAGCCCTACACCCATGGTGACAACGGTGAGTGCTGGTGGCGGGGGATGGTAAATGTAAAAGTTTCTGGAGAGATGGGTTTCCCTTCTGCCATTGTCATTTTCTATTTGAAAAGTATTGCAACGGCGTTTGCCCGTACTTTTTCTTGAACGACCGCAGGAATGTGATGTAGGAATTGAAGCCCGACATCAATGAAATCTCTTCCACTGAGTGTTTGTTCCCTTCATCTTTGCTCTCTAACAAGCGTTTGGCTTCCTCTAAGCGAAAGTCGTTGATGTAATCGTAGAAACTCACATGCTTCTCTTGGTTGATGTAATTGCTCAAGTATTGTCGGTTGGTACCCAAAAGCTGCGCTAACTTCTGTAAAGTCAGTGTGTTGTCTTGATAATATCGGTTTTCCACAATAACGCTTTCCAAGTTGTTATTAATCAACACTTTGTGATATTGAGGGTTGGAAACAGGAACCTGTGCTTCAATTTCTTGGTTTTCAGTCACATTCTCGTCTTCGGTCGTGGAAAGGGTAAACACCTTTTGCCGATTCAGTTTCATCACGACAAGCAGGACAACGGCTATAATAAAGAAACAATAAACAGTGTCGACAAGCAGATTGTTGTTCATCGACTGAGTCGAAAACCATGTTTGCTGCGAAAAGCTTTCGACTATCCAAATCATAAGAACCGCGAAATAGACGACAAGCAGATAGTTGGTCCAGCGCAAGTCGAAACACTCCAAGTTGCCAACATTGTCGAGCAGCATTTTCGTGTGCTTTTTTATGGAAAGCCTAAGACAAACCAACAACGCGACAGAGGCCACCAACGTGTAGATGCGTACAATGGGCAAAACCATGCTGCTTTGGGTAATGGCAAACAGTAGCATTGCAATAATGAAAGGTATTTCCAAAAGCAAAAGCTGGCGTATCTTGAAACGGTTGGGAAAGACCAAAGAGACGGCGAACATCATATAACCACCTGCAATCATAAAATCGAAAAACAACAAAAGCAAGTTGAGAAATTCGGAAATGGGCAGATTTCGGCAAGCCAGTATCACGAAATTGTTTAAAAAGCCGATAGAGTGCAGGATCAGAACAGCCGCATAGACGCGCTGGAACTGATAGGTGCGGTGGAACTTGAGCATAAAGATACCGATTCCCGCCAAAGTGCATTGCGTTATGCCGGAGACGAAACAAAGCAGCAGTATGTAAAACAAAGCATCGTTCATGTTGACAAAATTACGGTTTTTCATTCAAAAAGCGACCAATTCCCGCTCTATCCTTAATTTTTTACGCATTGAAAGCCGTTTTTTACGCAATGAAAGATTATCGGGTGTTTTTTTTTACGCAATGAAAGTCGATTTTTTAACGATGAAAGCCTGATAAGTTGATTTTTTTTGAAATTTGACCTCATAATATCTAAAGCGAACTAAAAAAATTCAACTAATCATTAAAAACAAATCATCATGAACAAAAAAGTTTACATCTTTCTGCTGATGGTGCTATCCCTTCCATTGGCAATCATGGCCCAAACGGCCGTAGTTGTTGACGGAGACCATCCCTTCTTCGACAATTTTGAAGGCACTGCCTGCGAATGGGAATTTGTGAACGGCGAATCCACCAACGCTTGGTGTTGGGGAACCGCCACCAGTAGCGGCGGCCCCCATTCCGTCTACATTTCCCAAGACGGAGGTGAAACCAACACTTACAACATGAGTGCAACCACTTGGGTGTATTTCTGGAAACTCGTTACCCTCGAAACCGCTTCCTATCGTTTCACTTACGACTGGAAAAACCTTGGTGAAAACAATTATGACTACATTCGTGTCGGTCTGCTGCCAAGCTCCACGGACCCCACACAAGGCTCAGGATTGCCCTCGGGTTGGATTTCGCTTGACGGCGATGCTACATTATCTAATTCTTCCAATTGGACCACCAAAAGTGTCATCAGAGCCAATATCACGGAAGGAACCTATAAGATGGTTTTCGCTTGGCGCAACGACGGCGGAAGTGGAAGCAACCCTCCTGGTGCCATCGACAATGTGAAAATCGAAAAATTGGCACTTGACAGTCACACTTATTTGGTACAGACCTACAACAATGACTTCATCATGGGCAACGGTTCGAATGTGAACATCGCGGATGGCAAGGTGGCCTCACAATATAAGATGGCCTCCGTCGTCGACTGGGCTGCGACTACCAACCTGCCCCAAAACCTGAAAGGCCACCAAGTGGTGACTTGGCGCAACTACGTCTATTGCGTGGGTGGCCGTAACTCCAACCCCGTGAGTACCGTTTATTATGCCACGCAACAAACTAATGGCATCTCAGGCTGGACTACCCTTAACGCTCTGCCTCAACCCTTACAAGACATGGCCGTGGTAACCACGCAAACCCACATGATTGTTATCGGTGGTCGCAACAACGATACCGTGAGCGACAAGATTTATTCGGCTGCCATCAACGACGACGGCTCCATCGCGGCATGGGAGGAACTCTCCATCAGCCTGCCCCAATCCTGCTGGGGCGCTCGCGCCGTGGAAGCCTTGGGTAACCTATATATAATAGGTGGCGCCAACACCGATACCGAAAACGATGCCACCGACAAGGTGTATCGCCTCACCGTGAACGCCATCGGCGAAGTGACGGGCATCACCGAAATGAACAGCTTGCCCGAAGCCCGCAACGGTCATGCCGTCACCGTATACAACTCTAAGATCATCGTCACCGGCGGTTACGACGCTTCGTTCACCCCAAAGAACACAGTGTATAGTGTCGCCGTCAACCTTAACGGCAACCTCGGCACTTGGCAGACCAAGGCCGCCCTGCCCAACGCTGTCTATGGCCACAGCACCGTTTGCACCAACGGCATCATAGCCGTCATCGGTGGTAAGGAAGGCACGTTGGAAAGCAACAAGTTCATCTATACCGATGCCGATGCCACCACTTATAACTGGCAGCTCTCCGACATCCAACTGCCTGAACGTTACACCGAAGGTGCCGCCTTCGCCTTTGGCAACAAGATTTTCTACTGCGGCGGCATCAACCTTTCGGGCAACCTCAACAACGCCGTGCGCTTCATGGCCGTGAACCCCTCCACCACCCTCGCTGGCCATCCCGTTTTCGTCAGCTGGCCCTTCAATGTAGGTACACCCAAAGTGATGGACGAGTTGAACTATAGCCTGACCAACACGACCTCTTACACTTACGAGATTCTTTACCGCACAGCTTCTGATGAAAACTTGGTGTTCAGCAACTGGACCTCAGCCGGTACTAACCTACCCGTGGTCGTTAACCAAACCAAGAGCTTCATCCAGTACATGTTCCGCATTACCTCCACGGGTTCAACTGCCTTCTCCATTGATGACGTTACCCTTACCATGAGCGGCTACAGTCAATTGGCCGGCAATCTGAATTGGATTACCGAACTCACCGCCGAAAATAGTCCATACTTGGTGACCGAAACCATCAGCTTCACCTCGGGTACGCACAACATTGGCCCGGGTGTTACCATCTTGTTCATGCCCAACACAGGGTTGAACATCGGAGCAGCCAATGTTAACTTCAACGGCACAGAGGCCAACCCCATCCTGTTGACTGCCTACGAAGCCGGCAGTGGCAGTTGGAACGGCGTATACTACCAAGATGCCAGCGACAACAGTGGCCTCTCCTCAGTGATGGAATACACCACCATTGAGAAGGCTGGCAACGGCGAGAACCACGCCAACCTGCGCTTATACTACACCAACCAACCTTCTGTCATCAACCACTGCTCTTTCAACCTGTCCTCAACCGACGGCATTTGGTGCTATTGCACAAATTATTCATACTCAGGTCCAACCATGACCGACTGCACCTTTGACGGAAACGCTACAAACGGTCTGTACCTGCAATACAATAGTTCACCTATATGTAACTCTTGTACGATGAGCAACAACAACAATGGCCTCTATATGTACGAAAGCTATTGTTCCCCGACCTTGGATGACTGCACGATGACGGGCAACGCTTTCGCGGGCATTAATTACGCCTCCAACTACTTCGGTGCCACCTTCACGGGTGTAACTTCCTCCGACAACCTGTACGGTCTTTATTCCTGCACACCCAACCACTCCTTTACCTTCGACGAAAGCGTTATCGCTTTTGCCGACAACGGTTCTGACATTGCCATGGCTGGTGGAACCATCAGTTCCAACCAGACCTGGAACTACTATGCCAATGGTTATGCTCTTTTGGGCAATGTAGAGGTTTTCGGCGGTACGCCTAAACTTACTATAGTTTCTGGCAATACCATCAAGGTACAACAGAACTGCTGCCTTTATGTGGGTCGCTACGACTATCAAGGTGGAATGCTCTATGCCGTGGGCACGGCGGATACCCCCATCACCTTCACTTCACTGAACGGTGAGGTGGGCGGTTGGTCTGGCCTTCGTTTCCGAGACGGCAGCGACAACAGTTCCTCCTCCTCGATGCGTTATTGTGTAGTGGAGAATGCCACTCTCAACCTCTATTCCGAATACACTAACCAGCCCAGCGTGATGTGGTGTACCTTCCAGAATGCCACAGACCATAACGTTTACCTGTATCAAGCCAGCATCAGTTTGGAAGGTTGCACCCTGAAAGATGCCCCGAGAGGCTTGTCGGTGGACTACTATTCCAATCCCACGGTGGTTTCCACGACCTTCGAGAACCACAGTGAGGCTTGCGTTCGTTTCTACAATAGCGACAACACTTCAGTGACCTACGCTGGTTGCACCATGAAGAATTCGCAGTATGGCATTTGGGAGAGTTCACCCAATAGAGATTTCGACTTCACCAATACGGTTACTTTTGAAAACAATGTCGCTAACATAGCCGTGCCTTATGGACAGATTAATACGCATACTTGGGCGGCAAGTACGTACGCTGTTCTCGACCACATTTGGGTAAACAATGGTACGCTGACGCTGTCTCCTGGAACTGTATTGAAGTTTTCCGAAAACAACGGGTATCTTTCCATTGAGAACTATGGTAATCTTATTGCCGAAGGTACGGCCACACAGCCCATCACTTTCACTTCGCTGAACGGCGAGGTGGGTGGCTGGTATGGCCTCCGTTTCTACGACGGCAGCGACTACAATGCAGACCAATATTCCTCGCTGAAGCACTGCATTTTTGAGAAGGCCAATGAATACAACTTGCTCGTGCAATACACCGCCCAACCTTCGTTGATAGAGAATTGCATCTTCCGCAATTCAGCTACGAAAGGTGTTTACATGTATGATAGTTACAACACCTTTAACAACTGCACTTTTGAGAACAACGGCGAATATCCGCTCTACTACAACAATGGCCATTTTGTGGGCGAGTTGAACGATTTGACCTTTACCGGCAACTTGCTTGACGGTGTAGTCGTGAACGGTGGTCATATTACAGTGGATCGTACTTGGAATGCCTATACCTACTTCATCTTGAATACCATGCATGTGGGACGTTATATTAATGATTCGCCGAATCACAATCGTTTGACACTCATGCCAGGAACGACCATCAAAGTCGCAGAAGGAAAGAATATAAATATCGCAATTGATAACTATTGTGGCGAATTGTACGCTGTTGGAACAGCCGAACAGCCCATCACCTTCACATCGATGAATGGCGAGGCAGGTGGTTGGAATGGTCTTGTTTTCAATGGTAGGAGTGATGATTTTGAGAATCCTTATTCCTTGCTGAAATATTGTGTCATAGAGAAGGGCGGTTCCTACAATTTGTACATAACGGGAACCGTGCTGCCAGAAATTGAAAACTGTGTGTTCCAAAACTCGAATGGTTATGGTCTCCGCATCGATAACGAGTATAGCCAGACCATCAAGAATACAGTGATAAGAGACAATGCCTCACATGGTATCTATGTCTACTATAATGACACACCATTCATTGTAGGCGGCTCACCAGAATATGCCTGTAGCATCTACAACAACGGCGGCTATGCCGTGTATCAGAATAGCTACGCAAACAACAACATGACTTACAACTTCTGGGGCAACATCGATGCCGAATACATCGACAATAACATGATTTACGACAAGCAGGATGATTCGTGGCGTGGCCGTGTCACCTTTGAGCCGGTGAGCTGGTTCCCCGTGGATAACTTCGGGCATCTGCAAGGCACCTTTGCTTATGGTGATAACAAACTGATGTCTAACCGACAGATGAACGTCATTGACGAGGAAGAAAATGTGTTGGTCACTGCCACCACCAACGGCAACGGCGTATTCAACTTTAGCAACTATGCCGTGGGAGTCTACAACACCTTGGATAACGACTTCGGTGTAGATATTTTGGCTGGTGTAAACGCCACCGACGCTTTGTTGGTCATGCGCCACTTCGTCCACTTGGACACGCTTGCTTACAACTATGCCACCGCCGCCGACGTGAACGGTAGCGGCACCATCAACGGCACCGATGCCATGCTCATCCTGCGCCGCGCCATCGACGAGGAGTTCCCCATTGGCAATTTCTACTACTACAATCCCAACGGCATCAGCGTTGAAGGCAACACCTGCACCTACGACTTGAGCTTCCTCTGTTACGGCGACGTGAACGGTTCCTATACGCCCGCCACCCGTGACAACTCCATCGAACTGATGACCGAAGGGCAGATAGTGGCCGATTCCTATCAGGAGACAGAACTGTCCGTCAACATCAAGAACGCAGTTGAGATGGGTGCCCTTACCTTACGTTTTGCCTATCCCGAGGAATACCTTGAGATTGAGGATGTGGTACTTGCTGCAACAGGCGAGAGCCTCATCTTTAGTGCTAACGAAGGCATGTTGACTACCGCTTGGTTCAGCCTTGAACCTATTGCATTAGCTGAGAATGACGAGCTTATCTTAGTTAAAGTGCGCACGAAAGACCTGAGCAACATTGAGGAGCCTGTCGTCTTCAGCTTGAATGCCTATTCCGAGTTGGCCGACGGCAGTGCCCAAGTGCTTGACGACGTGGTGATTGCCATGCCAGCGATTATCACCGAAACCCTCGGCATGAGCGACAATACGATGGATGCCACCAACTTGACCATTTATCCCAACCCCGCCAATGATATCTGCCGTTTGAGCTATCAATTAGCTGAAGCAGGTCGCGTGACCGTGTCGGTTTACAATTTGATGGGCGAGAAGGTGATGGATGGTGCCGACTTCCACCAGGAAGAAGGTCAGCATGAGCTGTGCCTGAACACCTCATCACTTGCTGTCGGCATGTACTGCTGCCGCATCACCTTCGAAGGTGAGAACAGCTGGACGAAGACCACTATGTTAATCATTGAAAAATAAGATGCCATGACACGGAAGATAAAAATTCTCATTCTGCTATGCTGCCTCTTCCCATGGATGCGGGCAGTGGCCGACCCCATCAATACGACGGTCGGTCGTGGCTCGATTTGCCCCAATAATGAGGTCGTGATTCCCGTCACGGTAAGCAATTGCAATGGTGTGGCAGCCATCAGCTTGGCTTTAAGTTTTGACAACACCAAAGTCAACTATGAAGGCTACCAAAACGTGAATAGTGCCGTCTCCACGATGCTCGTCAACCAGAGCAACGGCATGATATATATGACTTGGGCTAACATGAGTGCCGTCAACATAGGTGACGGCACGCTCTTGGAGCTTCGCTTTACTGGACTCAATGGCAATACCAACCTGAACTGGAACACGAGCCAGTGCGAGTACAGCGATGTTTCAGGAACAACACTGCAAGCCAACTACTACAACGGCTCGGTAACCGTGTATGGGGTGCCGGACATTACCTCTCATCCCACCGACCGCAGCCTTACCGAAGGCCAAAGCACCTACTTCGATGTGGGTGCTTCGGGCCAGGGTTTGAATTACCAATGGCAAGTCAAGACCCTTACTGGTAACCTTTGGCAAGACTTGACCAACGACAGCCATCACAGCAGTGTGAACAGCTCGAGGCTGTATGTGAACAACATCACCATGGAGATGGACGGCAACCAATACCGTTGCGTGGTCAGCGGCACCTGTCCCTCGCCTGTGACCTCAAATTCAGCCCTGTTGAAGGTTGAACAGTTTATACCTACCATAGTGACTTCTGTGGGCTCTGTCAGCACCTGTCCCGACGAGGCTTTCTCGGTGCCCATCACTGTAACCAACTGCAATAACGTGGGTGCCATCAGTTTAGCCTTGAATTTCAATGGAAGTGTGGTGACCTATCTCGGCTATGAGAATGCTAATGAGGAGTTGGCTAACGGCACCATGCGAGTGAATGCCGCTCGTGGAACGGTGTATCTTACTTGGGCATCGAGCAACCATCCACTCAACATCGGTGACGGCACTTTGGTATCGCTGGTATTCAAGTCTGCTTCGAACGAGTCTTCCTTGTCGTGGAACACGGCACAGTGCGAATATGCCACTCTTGCGGGCAATACTCTGCCTACTTCCTACAATAATGGCCATCTTTCAATATATTATTCACCGAGCATCAATTCCCACCCGAGCGACAGAACAGTTGAGGAAGGCAGCAATACCAACTTCTCCATCAGCGCCTCGGGACAAGGGCTGAGCTATCAGTGGCAGATGAGCCAAGACCAAGGTATCTCATGGGAGACTTTGAGCAATAATAATCATTATAGCAACGTCAATAGGAGTACGCTTAACGTCAATAACGTGGAGGCTACGATGGAAGGTTTGCGTTACCGTTGTGTTGTGAACGGCACCTGTGAGCCTGCGGTGATTTCCAACTATGGCACCTTGCACGTTATAGGTGCCAATCCGACCATTGTCACTACAGCGGGCAGCATCAACACCTGCTCACAAACTGAGTTCGGTATCCCAATTTCAGTGACCCACTGCAACAATGTAGGTGCCATCAGTTTGGCATTGTCATATAATACCAACATAATGACCTACGCAGGCTATGAAGGCCTGAATCCAGAGTTGAGCAACGGTCAATTGCAAGTAAACGCTACGCATGGAATGGTCTTCATCGCATGGGCCTCTACTGCTGGAGCCAACGTGGGTGATGGCAACCTGCTTACCCTCAACTTCACGGCACTTTCGGGCACAAGTGGCTTGAACTGGAACACTTCCTATTGCGAATACGCCAATCCGCATGGCAATCCCTTGCCGGCCAGTTATGTAAACGGAAACGTCTCCGTTGGTGATTTGAGCTTCACTATTACAACCCAACCGACCAACCAAACCGTGACGATGGAGGAAAACACTACCTTCACCATTGCGACCAATGGCCCGACTAACGGTTTCCAGTGGCAAGTCAGCCATGACGAAGGTGCTTCATGGAACAACATCAGTGTGAATGAACATTATGCTAACCCGACATCCAATACATTGAATGTCAATAATGTACTACTTGGAATGAATGGTTACCGTTACCGTTGCGTAGTCAGAGGGTCGTGTGGCGTACAATATTCATCGGTGGCTATTTTGACCGTGCAGTTGCCTGTGAACTACTATGAAATCGTCCTTTCCGTAGAGCCTGAAGAAAGTGGTACAGTCAGTGGGGCAGGGGCACACGAAGAAGGGGAGAATTGTACGGTAACGGCCACACCTGCCATGGGCTATGATTTTGTCAACTGGACGGAAGACGGTGTCGAAGTTTCTCAAGATTCCGCTTATACCTTCATGGTAGAAACGAACCGCGACCTTGTAGCTCATTTCACCTTACAGGAAATTGACATTGTCGCTAATGTGGTTCCTATCGGGAGCGGTACCGTCAACGGCGCAGGCACCTATCTTTATGGTGACCACGTGCTGCTGACCGCCATTCCCAACACAGGTTATGTGTTTGACAACTGGACTGAAAACGGTGAAGTGGTTTCGACCAACCAAAGTATCAGTTTTACGGCACAAACCAACCGGAATTTGGAAGCGAATTTCTCGGTGCTGCAAGTCAACATCACGGCCATCCCTGTACCTGCCAGCAATGGTAGCGTTTCTGGTGCTGGCACTTTCCCATACGGCACTAATGTCACCTTAGTGGCTCTTGCGAATGAAGGTTTTCAACTCGGCACTTGGACTGAAAACGACTCTGTGGTCTCAACGAGTGACACGCTGACCTTCATTGCCGAGACCGACCGCAACTTGGTGGCCAACTTCATCATCAAGCAGTTGAACATCACAGCAGTATCCGATCCTACAGAAGGCGGAACCATCACGGGTGCAGGTGCTTACAACTATGGTGACCCCGTTGTCCTGACAGCTACTCCGCTTGGCCAATTTGAGTTCCTCAACTGGACAGAAAACGGAGAGGAAATTTCCATGGAACCCACCATCAGTTTCACTGCCTACAGCCATCGCAACCTGGTGGCGCATTTCTTCACCACCATTACTATTGCTGCCACGACACAACCAGAGGGAAGCGGTGTTATTTCGGGTTCTGGCACATACAATTATGGCGATCCTGTCACCTTAACCGTATTGCCCAACACTGGCTACACTTTTGTAAATTGGACAGAAAACGACACGGTTTATTCGACGAATAACACCATCAGTTTCACGGCATACCGAAACAGGAGCTTTGTGGCCAACTTCGACATGATTATGCATCACATCAGCGTGACGACCAACTCAGAAGAAGCTGGAACGGTATCGGGCGGCGGCGACTATCAGGAAGGCACTCAGGCAACCGTTGTGGCGCAACCCAATGAGAGCTATGGGTTTTTCCGTTGGACGGAAAACGGCGCGAGTGTGTCCCTTAATCCGAGCTACACCTTCATGGTTTGGAACGACCGAAGTTTGGTGGCCGAATTTAAGAAGCAAATTATTGATACGGTGGCCTATTCTTGCGATGCTTTTTCATGGCACGGCCATACCTACACTAGCAACGGCGTCTACTACGACACTTTGACCAGTTACTTGGGCATCGACAGCATTGTGGCTTTGCATCTGACCCTTTATCCTTCCTATCATTTCGAATTCAACGAATGGGATTGCTCCGAATACTTATGGGAAGGCACGCTCTATACCGAAAGTGGTGACTATTATAGGGAATACCAGACCATACATGGCTGTGACAGCACCTTGACGCTGCACTTGGGCATCGACCCCGTACAGCTTGGCAACTTCACCTATTTGTTGCCCACCAACGGTTTTCCGTTCACTTCGTTGCCGGTATCCTTCTCATGGGAGGCAGTTATGGGGGCCTATTATTACGATCTGTATATATGGGATGCTGACGAGCAAATGCCGGACGATCCTTTTGTCGCCAATTTGACCAGCCCTAATTACAGTACAACAGCCTTGCAGAACAATAACAACTACAAATGGTGCGTAAGAGCGAGGAACGCCTGCCACGAAACCATGTCTGGCGAGAGGACTTTCCTCGTCAGCATCGCGCCGTCGTTGACAGTCAGTACGACTAATATCGATTACGGTGAATTGTCCATGAATCAAAGCTCCACGTATTCCGTCGGTGTCACCGGTGTCGTCCTTGAAGATGAACTACAGGTTGAAATCGTCGGCGAGGATGCTGACATGTTCTCGTTTGTTGAGGCTTCGGGATGGCACAATTACAACGGTGGCATACTGTTGGTCACTTTTACACCAACAGAGCCTCGTTATTCCTACGATGCAAGTCTTGTGGTCACAAGCGGAGGACGGACAGCCACCACGACCTTGACAGGCAGCCTCACGAATCTGTTGTCCTTTACCACTTTGGTTCCTGAGGAGATTTATTCCATGGGTACCCCGATACCGATTTTCGGCACGGTGCACGATTGGAACAATGATCCTGTTGAGGATGTTGAGGTTGAAGTCAACGTGTTTGTCATGGGCATGAAACGCAGTTTACAGGCAGTGTCTGATGGTAACGGACAATACTCGGTATTGTTTGAACCGATGGCAGGTGAATCAGGATATTACACCGTCAATTCAGGCAGAGCAGGGGGGAGCAGCAATGAAATCCACGACTCGTTCAATATCCCGGGCATCTCGATAGTCAACGTGAATCAAATCGTTAGAACGGTGACAATAGACATTCCGGTAGCCGACTCCATACTCGTCAAGAACAAGAGTAACCTTCCTGTCAACGGCATCACCCTATCGACCACTCAAGCTCCTTCAGGATGTGTCATTACTTCATCACATACATTGGACCTCAACGGACTTGAAGAAGGTTATCTCCACTTTACGATATCAGGGTCGGAACTCACTACTGGTAATACTTATCAAGAGGTGAGACTGGCTGTCGATGGCACAAGCGCTGGCAGTACTGCGAGCACCAGTTTCAATATGTGGTATTACTGTATCGAACCAAGAGGTGCGCTTGACGTGTTGCCGAAACACATCACCACCACCATGACCAAAGGCGGCAGTAAGATTGTTGATGTCATGGTGACCAATAATGGTACTGGCCCGACGGGCACGATTTCGATCAGTCTGCCCGACTTCGAGTGGATGTCGGTAGTCGGCAACGACACGATGTCGTCACTTGCAGTGCACGACACGGCCTATTTCTCCTTGCGTCTGTCTCCAGGTCAAGACGTGCCACTTGTGCCATACTCTGGTGTCATTGGTGTCAACAGTGAGCGCGGCGATAATGTGGCGGTGAACTATAACATCACAGCCGTGTCAGATTCGACAGGTAACTTCGTGATTGATGCCACCGACGACTACACCTACAATGGCGATGGACGTCATCTTGCAGGTGCATACGTCACCGTGAAAGGCTATTATTCCCTCGAAACTGTGGCGGCGGGCTTTACCGACTCAACGGGTGTATTTACCGCAAGCAACCTTCCCGAGGGCTATTACAGGGTGAAAGTATCAGCCGAAAGACATGCCGAATACAACGGCATTATTGAGATTACGGCAGGTGAGACCAACAACTTGCAAATCTTCATGCAATATCAGGCTATCACTTATTCATGGAATGTGATCCCGACCGAGATTGAGGACGAATACACTTTCGACCTTGACGTTGTGTTTGAGACCAATGTTCCTGTACCCGTCGTCACACTCGACTATTATGGAATCCATCCGCTCGAGTATGGCGAGAGTGCCGATTTCACGCTTATTGTGACCAACCACGGCCTGATTGACGCTTATGAGACAGAATTGACCTTCTTGGACTCGGATGAATACGTGTTTGTACCGCTATACGATATCATTGACACCGTCCCGGCGCAAACCACCGTTTTGGTTCCTGGAACCTATAGCCGTCCAGAAACGAGAAACAGAGTAAATCGCGGCTCTTGCACACCTATCATCTATAGCCATAGTTATTATTATTGCAACTTTGAAAGACAATGGGTACAATACAGCACATCCGTACATGAATTGAACAACGGTTATTGCCATGGGATTCCGTTCCATATTTTTCCAAATATTGGTGGTAGTGTCCCCATCTATTATGGTGATGGCTCCATCGTCCCTGGCGGCGGCTCAGGCGGTGGTCACAGCTACAACTTTATTAACGGTGATGGCCCCATCACAGGAGGTGGCGGTGGCAGCGCCCCCCAACAAACACAACAGGAATCATGTACGCCTTGTGTCCTTGCGCTCGCTAATATAGGTTTAGATTGTTTTGGAGGCTTACCTGGTTGTTTTATTAAATCTATTATCCAAAATTTTGCCAAAGTATTCTACAAAGATGTAAATGGAGTGTTAAAAGCATTAACTGAACTGGGAAAGGATATGGTTGGTTGCGTTACAGATGAAGGCATAAGTCATATTCCAATAATAGGAGAAATTGCATCTATGATATCCTGTCCTCAAAGTATTGCAGAGAATTTAGGCAGTTGTATCCATTTTGAAGTTGAGCAAATTCGAGAAAACACAAACAGCAAAGGCGCGATGGATAACCTGCAGACCACCATTGACAATCTTTACTACACCAACTTTTATGCTCAGGAAGGAATGCGTGGGCTCCTCAGTTATTTCATTGACGAGGAATGGATGACGGAAGAAAACTTCATAGAGTTTTTCAATCAGTTCGAAGAACTTGTGGATTCGACTAATATGATTTCACAGGCAAATGCTGAGGCACTTGCATCGTCATTTGTCGGCACTTCCGTCGATTCCACCGTCATCATGCACTTCATCGAAAGATGGAACAGAACCCAAGAATACCACAGCCTTGGCTACTTCTCCATAGAGGATCTTCCCATTGGCTACGATACCAATTTTGTGCAGGTTGATAACGAAGTATTAAACAAAATGTCTGCCATCGAAGAATACTACGAGAATGAAGGATATGCAGCTATGGAAGAGGTTTATGATGAGGCTGTGGATAACGCTGTTGCCATTATAGAGCGGGCTGGACGGTCGAGCGTTTGCTCAAGCGTGAAAGTCAGGTTCTCGCAAACGCTAACCATGACACGTGAAGCCTTCGAAGGAACTTTCACCGTTCACAACGGTCACGATTCCAAACCTTTAGAAGATGTCGAGGTGACATTTGATATTTGGGACGATGAAGGTCATAATTGTAACGCATTGTTCCAGATTACCCCGATAGCATTCAACGAGTTAACCCAAATTGACGGTAGCGGCACCTTGGGCGCAGGACTTGACGGCAGTGCCATAATACAGTTCATCCCGACCAAGAACGCCGCGCCTACCGTTCCAAAGAATTACTTCTTTGGTGGCACGTTCAGCTTCACCGACCCCTTCACTGACGAGTACATCACATACGATTTGTATCCTGTTGAACTTACCGTCAACCCAAGTCCAGACCTCTATGTCGACTACTTCATGCAGCGCGACATTTTAGGCGACGATGCGCTTACCGAAGAGATGGTCGAACCGAGCATCCCTGCTGAACTTGGCGTGAGAATCCACAATCAAGGTGCTGGAGTGGCAAAGAACGTTACCCTTGAGACGGCTGAGCCCGTGATTATCGACAATGAGAAGGGTCTTGCCATTGATTTCGCGATGTACGGTGCTTCTTACAACGGCAGCCCGACTCAACTCGGTTTGATGAACATTCCGTTTGGCAATATTGCAAGCGGTACAACTGCTGTGGCCGAATGGCTGTTTACCAGTTCGCTGCTCGGACACTTTGCATCATACGAGGCTCATGTCATCCACAATAACAGCTTTGGCAATCCTGAGCTCAGCCTTGTGAGTAGCCTCAGAATCCACGAACTTATCCATCCGATCCGTGTGTATGGTACTGGTATGGACGACGGCATCAACGACTTCCTCGTGAACGATGTAATGGATATTCAAGAGATGCCAGACACCATTTATTTCTCACAAGGTGGCAGAACGGGAGTCGGAGTTGTCGATGACATTAGTTTTGACCATTATGCTGAGCCTAACAACACCATAGTCACCCTTACAGTAGATCCATCAAGAATTGGTTGGAACTACGGTGTCTGTGACGATCCTGGTATGGACAAATACGAGATTGTGAGTTGTACGAGAGATTTCGATGGTCAGGTGATTCCGAATCAAAACGTATGGCAAACCTTTGTAACACTGATTGATGAGAATGAACCTAACTACGAGAACAAGCTTCGCATCGTCGACACAATTCCCTATGCAATGGAAAACGTGACCTATACTTTGGTGTATTCCTTGAAGCCAGAGTTGCTCGAAGTGGAGGAAATCATCGGTATTCCAACCGAAAATTATATCGACTATCCTCTGACCAGCTTCCAGGTGAAGTTCAGTAAGCCCATTATTGACTCTACCTTCACCTACGAAGATATGGTCTTGAAGTGTCAAAACGGCCCGAATCGTATGGACTCCACCGTGGTTGTCGCTAAAGTAGTCGATTCGCTCTACAATGTCAGTATCGCGGGGCTCACCAATGATACCGGTTATTATGTGTTGACAGTTCACACATTGAACATCAAGGATGAGAAAGGTTATGGAGGCTACAACGGCAAGCAGTCCTCATGGATACAGTTGTTGAACGGTATCTCACAGTCCATGACTTTGCAGGCCGGCTGGAACTGGTGGAGCACCTACGTTGAGCAGAGCAACATCAACGGACTGACCATGTTGGAAAACAGTCTCGGACACAAGGGCGTGACCATCAAGTCGCAATTCGATTTCGTGCAGAATTTCTATTCGGACTATGGCGAGGATGTGTGGTTCGGCTCGCTTGAGGGAATCACGAACGAGCAAGGCTACATGATTGATGTCACGGAGGATTGCATTTCAGAGATGAGGGGCGTGAGGACCCAACCTACAAGCCATCCGATAACCTTACAACCGAACTGGAACTGGATTGGCTATCCCGTTGACTCGCGTCAAGGTATTGCTTCAGCGTTGGCTGGTTTCAATGCCTCACCAGACGACCTCATCAAGAGCCACTTTGAGTTCTCCACCTATTATGAAGGCTTCGGCTGGTTCCCCGACGACCTTGTGATGACCCCAGGTGAAGGCTATTTCTACTATTCGAATGCCGAAGATAGTCAAGTTTTGACTTACGACAATGTTGATAGAGGCGAAATCCTGCCGGAGAAGTCGGATCAACGTCTGTGGAAGACCAACGTCCATGCCTTTGCCGACAACATCAGCATCATAGCTGTAGTGTCCATTGACAGCGTTGAGCAACGGGATGAAAAACTGGAGTTGGGAGCCTTTGTCAACGGCGAATGCCGCGGAAGTGCCCTCCTGAAGCATTTCGGCCCGTCCGACCGCTATTATGCCATGCTGAGCGTGGCGGGTCAGGACGGCGACAAGGTCGAATTTGGCTTCATCAATAATGAAAAAGGCCAAGGTAGCAAAGTGAGCGAGAACCATATCACCTTTGTGAGAAACGGCATTATGGGAAGTCTTGACACCCCATACGTTGTCAATTTCAACACTTTGAAGGATGAGGCTCAAGAAGGGTCGATGGTACTGTTCCCGAATCCAGTGGAACGCAACAAGACCTTCAACCTTGACCTTCCCAAGAATGAGATGTTGAAGGAAATCGTTATTGTCGACATGCTTGGCGAGGAAGTGCTTCGCAAGACTGGAGCGTTGAAGTCCAACGAGATAGCGGGCTTGCCAGTTGCAGGCATTTATGTGGTTAAGGCCATCACCGAATCGGGCAATGTCTACCATGGCAGATTGATAGTGAAATAATAATATTAATGCGTAAAAATCAATAATTTATAATATGAAAAAACTTTTTTTAGTATTATTTGGTCTTGCGGTAATGGGGAGTGCGACAGCCCAACAGCAAGGCAACCATTGGACGCCAGTCGGCTTGGAAATGAACATGACCGTCAATGGCATCATCCTGATTGACGGAGAGGAGCAAGCGGTCACCACGCTCGAAGTCGGGGCATTCTGCGGTGACGAGTGCCGTGGCAGTAGGCGAGGGGCCTATTTCGGCATGACGGGACAATACGTGGTGCCATTGCAAATCCAAGGCAACTCGAATGGCGAGACCATCACATTCCGCCTTTACGACCATGCCACGCAGCAGGAACTCGACTTGGTCAGTATCAACACTTTGGAGTTTGACAACAACGGGAGGTTGGGCACGCCAGGCAACTGGTATCTGTTTGCCTTCATGACACCTGTAGTACCCGTGTCAGGATTCCGTTTCACTACCGCAGGAAACTGGAGTGATGCCTCAAACTGGGAGGGAGGAGCCTTGCCAAGCGCGGAAGACGAAGCCTTCATTGAGGCTCCTTGTCAGCTCAACCAAAATGCAGAAGTAGCTGCGTTGACCATCGTCGAAGGCCAAACATTGACTGTTCAATCGGGCAAGGCCCTTACCGTGTCGGGCACTTTGACCAACACTCAGCCTTCGGGCTTGGTCATTGAGAACGGTGCCCAACTCCTTCATGCCTCCGAGAACGTCAGTGCCACGGTGAAAAAGGCTATTGTCGGCTATAGCTACGGCAAAGGCAATTATTACCTCATTACCAACCCACTGACTACTGCCGTCAATCCTGAGACCGCGAGTGTCAACCACCTAACCAGTGGCAACTATGACCTCTACGGTTGGCTTGTCAACACGCCGGAAGAACTGGAATGGAGAAACTACAAGAAGAACACGTTCATGCTTTTGCCCAATGGCAAGGGCTACCTTTATGCCAATCAGCGCAATGTGGAGTTGAGTTTTCCAGGCGTACTTAGGCCAAGCCTTCCATATTACACCCAACCCGTCAGCGTCGCTGAAGATGATTCCTGCCATTTCCGTGGTTGGAACCTCATTGGCAACCCCTTCGCGTGCAATGCCTATCTTGTCGATGAAGAAGGTGCCCCTTTGCCATATTATAGGATGAACGCTGCTGGCAAAGGCTTCGAAGCTGTAGCTTCGGGTGTCATTGCCCCTATGGAAGGTGTTTTCTATGAGACAACAAGAAATGGCTATGTTTACTTTACCAGAAACACGCCTGCCAAGAAAGGACACTTCCTCACAATGTCCGTCAATCAAGGGGACAATGTGATAGACAACGCCCTCGTTCGTTTTGACGGGGGCAATAACCTCAAAAAATTTGACTTCAATGGGGAAGGCAGCAAACTTTACATCCCGCAGGATGGCAAGGCCTATGCTGTGGTTGATGCCGACAAGGTAGGGGAGATGCCAATTTGTTTCAAGACAGAGGCCGATGGTGACTATACATTGGACTTTTCCTTCGAAGGTGTCGATTTCAGTTACTTGCACCTTATTGACAACCTAACAGGCAACGATGTCGACCTATTGGCAGTTCCGAGCTATATGTTCGAGGCAAGGGATAGCGACGACACCTCTCGTTTCAGAATCGTCTATAAAATGAAATAGTATTGTTTAGTTTTTCTTGAACAGCCGCTCTCGATTGAGGGCGGCTGTTTTTTGTATTCAAGACGATTGTTTGTTTTTTGCGAGAACTTCAAATTAATGGTTAGGCTTTGGCTGTTTTTCTTAAATTTGCCGCCTATAAATCAACGGATGTTGTCGCCAAGCTCATTGTTTTTGAAAACTATAAAAGATGACAATTCAAATAATTAAAAGCAATATGGAAATCAGGTTTTTACAAGTGAAAAGGGCGTTGCTTTGCGCCCTGCTCGTCCTGCTGCTGACGGTGGTGGGGATGACGAAAGTGAATGCACAAACCCCTTACAGACAATATGCCGACAATGGTGTTTTGTTGGACTTTCATGAGATCGATAATATTGATTTCAGAGTGTTCCTGCTTTACAACCTAAGTCAAGACGATGAGTTTGAACTTATTGCCAATGAGGAATCGGGGCAATTTAGCATTGTCGCAAATGATGAAAATGATGAGGAAGAAAGTGCAGGTTTTTTTGATGACTTTGAAAGCTTTTACCAAAATGCCTATGTGGATTTCGGTTTGCTTTCCAAGACAGACCTTGTTGATTTGATGCCTCTTTGGAAAAGTGCCATTCTGCCAACCGATTTTGTTTCGGTAATGATGGATGTTTCCTTGCGCAACAGCCGAAGCGACAACAACCATTGTGTCAACTCACAGTTTTTTTCTCCTGATGAAATTGTCCAATTTGAGGCTGCAAGTACTCCTCAAACAGCCAATCAACTTGAAGGAACAACTTTTGACGATGGCTGCATTATTAGCTCCTACAATCCATCTTGGTTTCATTTGAGAATCAGTACTTCTGGACAATTCATCCTCCACATGGAAGGTCGTGCCCCAAATAATTCAAACACTTTAAGAGATATTGATTTCTGCATGTGGGGGCCTTTCGATGACCCAACCACACCATGTGTTTCACAATTGACTTCAAATAAAATCGTTGATTGTAGCTATTCTGCCAGCTATACCGAGGATGCGTATTTAGGCTATCCAGAAAGTGAGCATCAACACAATGTAAGCCATGGCACGGTGAACTACCATGTGCCTCAAACGGGTGAGTATTACATCTTGATGATTACGAACTACTCGCAAATGCCATGTACAATTACCTTTTCCAAAAAAGATAATTTCCCCATTTTGTTTGCGGATGCCAACGTGAAAGCACTATGCGTGGCCAACTGGGATACTAATGATGATGGTGAGTTGAGTCATGCCGAGGCTGCTGCTGTGACTACTTTGGGAAATGTGTTTTACAACAAATCCTTCATCACTTCATTCAATGAATTGCAATACTTTGCAGGACTGACTTCGATAAATGAGCAGGCGTTTTACAATTGCACCAACTTGACCTCAATAACGGTTCCCAATTCCGTAAATTCCATAGGAAACTTTGCCTTCTATTTCTGCAACCGTTTGACTTCAATAACGATTCCCAATTCCCTGACTTCTATAGAAAGTTATGCTTTTTATTACTGCACTGGTTTGAGAACGATTACGATTCCCAATTCCGTGACCTCTATAGGCGATAATGCCTTCCAGAATTGTAGTGGCCTGGGTTCAATAACAATTCCGAATTCCTTGACCTCTATTGGAAGCTTTGTTTTCCAGAATTGCAGCGGTTTGTCATCGATAATGATTCCCAATTCTGTGACCTCGATAGGTAATAATGCTTTCCAGAACTGCAATAGTTTGACCCAGATAGAACTACCAGGCTCCATCACCAATATTGGGAACTCTGCTTTCAGTGGCTGTAGTGGATTGACCATGTTGATTTCCAATGCCGCGACGCCGCCTTCTTTAGGTAACAATACTTTTAATAATGTGGACAAAACCATTCCGGTATATGTACCTTCGGGCACTGTAAATGCTTACGGAGCTGCATCGGGCTGGAGTGAATTTTACAACATAATCGACATTGAGGGTGCTATTTCTTTTGCCGATGCCAATGTGAAAGCCCTTTGTGTGAATCCCGAAACGGGATGGGATACCAACGGCGATGGTGAGCTGAGCTATGCTGAAGCCGCTGCAGTGACAAGTTTAGGCGAGGTGTTTAGAAATAAATCTATTACCTCTTTTGACGAATTGCAATATTTCATCAGACTGGCATCAATAGGAAATTTTGCCTTCTATAATTGCTCTGGGTTGACCTCGATAATGATTCCGAATACCGTTACTTCGATAGGAAACTATGCTTTCCGATATTGTAGTGGTTTGACTTCAATAACGATTCCGAATTCCGTAACCTCGATAGGATACGATGCTTTCGGTTATTGCACAGGATTGACCTCGCTGACCATTCCGAATTCCGTGACTTCGATAGGAAACAATGCTTTCGGTTATTGCACAGGCTTGACCTCGGTAGAGATTCCTAATTCCGTGAGTGCAATAGGAACAAATCCGTTTTCTGGATGTTCTGGTTTGGAGCAGATTGCAGTGGTGTCAGGCAATCCGTTCTATGATTCGCGAGACAATTGCAACGCCATTATCAGCACTAGTAGCAATGCTTTGGTGACGGGTTGCAAAAACACAATCATCCCAAATTCTGTTACTTCAATAGGTGATTATGCTTTCGCTTCATGCTCAGATTTGACCTCGATAGCAATTCCGAATTCCGTGACTTCTATAGGATACGATGCTTTCCGTTATTGCACTGGGTTGACTTCGATAGCCGCTTTTTCTGATACCCCCCCCACTTTGGCTAATAATGCGTTTTATGGAGCTCTCATCACTATTCCGGTGTATGTTCCCTGCAGTGAAGTGATGACTTATCAAGCAGCGGAAGGTTGGAATAGTTTCCTCAACATCACGGGTATGTGTTCAGGTGTGGTGTCGGTGACAATCAATCCGTTGGGTGGAGGAACGGTTACGGGCGCGGGATATTATACTGGCGGCGAGATTTGTGTTTTGACGGCAATTCCCAATTCTGGTTTTGTCTTTGGGAACTGGACGGAAAACGAAAGAGTTGTTTCCGTGGATTCTGTATATGCCTTCTATGCCCATCCAACCACCTTGGTAGCCCATTTCTGTTCTAATAGCCCTATTTCTTTTGCCGATGCCAATGTGAAAGCCCTTTGTGTAGATCCCGAAACGGGATGGGACACCGATGGCGATGGTGAGCTGAGCTATGCTGAGGCTGCATCGGTGACAAGTTTAGGCGAGGTGTTTAGAAATAAATCTATTACCTCTTTTGACGAATTGACTTATTTCATCAGCCTGACGTCAATAGGATATTCTGCTTTCCGATATTGTAATGGTTTGACTTCAATAGCGATTCCGAATTCCGTGACTTCGATTGAAAACTATGCTTTCGAAAATTGCTATGGCCTGACCTCAATAGCGATTCCGAATTCCGTGACTTCTATAGGATACGATGCTTTTTCAAGTTGTGCAGGCTTGACCTCGGTAGTGATTCCAAATTCCGTGACTTCGATAGGAGGTTATGCTTTTTCTAATTGTACAGGCTTGACCTCGATAGTGATTCCGAATTCTGTGAGTTCAATGGGGGCAAATCCGTTTTATGGATGTTCTGATTTGGAGCAGATTGTAGTGGTGTCAGGCAATCCGTTCTATGATTCGCGTGACAATTGCAACGCCATCATTAGAACCAATAACAACTCCTTGGTGTCGGGTTGCAAAAACACAGTGATTCCCAATTCCGTTACCTCAATAGGAGGGGAAGCTTTCGCTTCATGCACAGGCTTGACCTCGATAGCAATTCCGAATTCTGTGACCGCGGTAGGCGATCATGCTTTCTCTGATTGCAACGGCTTGACCTCATTGACTATTGGCAATTCTGTTACTTCTATAGGCAGTGATGCTTTCCGTTATTGCACAGGGTTGACTTCGATAGAGATTCCGAATTCTGTGACCGCGATAGGCAATTCAGCTTTTTATAATTGCAATGGTTTGGCTTCTATAATTGTGTTATCGGACAATCCTCCTACCTTAGGAGGTAATAATGTTTTCTATGGTATAAACAAATCCATTCCCGTGTATGTGCCATGCGCTTCAATGCTAACCTATCAGTATGTCATGGTTTGGAACGAGTTCAGCAATTATCTTCCTGCAACGACGTGCACATCGGGTGAAATCACCGTCACGTCTAATCCTACAGAAGGCGGTACGGTGACAGGGGCTGGATATTATGATGGCGGTGCCATCTGCACCCTTACTGCCATGGCCAACCCAGGCTACGCTTTTATCAATTGGACGAAGGATGGCGTGGAGGTCTCCAATTCAGCCACTTATAGTTTCACCGTATCGGGAGACGCCTCGATTGTGGCCAATTTTGAGCAAGGTGTTGTTGTAATCGGCTCGGGAACTGTGACCAATGAATATCTTCCCAGTTATTCGTATTACTGCTATACACTCTCCCAACAGATATACACAGCTGATGAGATTGGAGGCGGAGGAAGCATTACTGGCATCGCTTTCTACAATGGAGGGGCTACAAAGACGCGAGGCTACGACATTTACATGGTGCATACCGACAAGGCCACCTTTGAAAACAATACCGACTGGATAGCCGTAATTGAAGCAGATAGGGTGTTCAGTGGTACGGTCACCATGACAGCCAATGCATGGACTATGCTTCAATTTGATACACCGTTCCTATACAATGGTATTTCAAACATTGCCTTGGTTGTGGATGACAATACGGGCGGTTATACAAATCCTCCAAATATGGCTTGTCGTGTTTTCGATGCAAACGGTAATCAAGCCATCCGTGTTTATAGTGATAACCCAAACTATGACCCATATAATCCTTTAGGATACACAGGCACACTATATGCTGTGAAAAACCAAATCAAGTTACAAATTGAGGAACCGTGCGATATCACTTTTGAATTGTATGATTCTTCTGGTGATGGGTATACAGGTAATTATTTGGTTGTGAGCTATGGCAATGTTACCGAGCAACTTACGGTTGAAAATGGCTCTTATGCTTCTCATACGTTACAAATCCCCGATGGAAGCCATGTGGAACTATCTTGGATTTCTGGTTCGTGGATTGGCGATTGCACTTTCAAGATAAGCTATTCAAACGGTAACGCGCTCTATTATGGACAAAACTTAAGTGGCAGTTTCTCTGATGGGTTCGATGTGGATTGTATTGGGATGCCAGAGATTTTGTTTGACATTACAGCTACGGCTAACCCGACTGAAGGAGGAACGGTGAGTATTGATGGCGGCTGGGAAGAAATCTTCGATTTCGAAGATGGGATTGTTCCAGTGTCATGGAGCAACAGTAGCGATTATCCTTGGCAAGTGGTAAGTTCACAATATGACTATAATGGCAATTACCTTTGCAGCGGCAATAGCGGTGTTCACAATTCTAATTCTTCCATCTCAACTTCGGTGGTCTACCCTGCTGACGGAAACATCGGATTTCATGCAATATGCATGGGAGAAGGTACGTACACCTATTATTGGGATCACTGTGACTTTTACATTGATGGAATTAGACAATTTTATGCTGGCGCTAACATTGTTGGGTGGAACTACTACACTTTCCCTGTTTCAGCTGGTGAGCATACATTCACGTGGTCTTACAGTAAAGACAGTAGCGTACATCCCACAGGAGACTTTTTTGGTATTGATAATGTCATCTTTGCTTGCAATAGTTTCAACTATGGCTCTACTTGCTCCCTTATTGCCACGCCCAACCCAGGCTATACCTTTGATAATTGGACAAAAAACGGTACCGTAGTTTCCACCAACCCCAATTATAGTTTTACGGTTACGGAGGATGCGGCTTATGTGGCTAACTTTAGCCTAAAGATCTTCCATTTTATCACGGAAGGCAATTGGAGCATCTCTTCCAACTGGGAAGGAGGTTCATTACCAGAAATCTTCAATGAAGTATTCATTGATGCGCCATGTCAACTTGACCAAGATGCAATAGTGGCCAACTTGACCGTTACAGATGGCCAATCACTCACTTTGCAACCAGGTAAAAAGCTCACTGTAACGAACACCTTGAACAACACGTCAACGACAGGCTTGATTATTGAAGACGGCGCACAACTCGCGCATGCATCAGAGAACGTTAGCGCATTGGTGAAAAAGAGTATTCCAGGTCATGGCACGAATAAGGGCAAATATTTCCTTATCTCCAATCCCTTGGCTACCATTGTCAATCCTGAGTTGGCAAGCATCTATCACATCACCAGAGGCAACTACGACCTTTACGACTGGCTCCCAAGTGCCCCCGATAGCCTTGAATGGAGAAACTACAAGACAAATGATTTCATGATGTTACCCGAAGGCTATGGTTACCTCTATGCCAACCAAAATGGCATGGAGCTGAACTTCCCAGGCATCCTCAAACCGAGCCATAATCGTTGTGCCAAATCCGTAAGCTACGATTCCGGCGATACCGAGCATCCTGGTTGGAACCTTATCGGCAACCCCTTCGTATGCAATGCCTATCTTGTCGATGAAGAAGGTACGCTCTTGCCATACTACAGGATGAATGCCGCAGGCAATGGCTTTGAGGCTGTTGCTCCCGGTACCCCCATTGCCCCCATGGAAAGTGTCTTCTATGTGGCCTCGGAAAGCGGAACGGTTTACTTCACGAGAAATGCTCCTGTCCAGGAAGAGGAGCCTTTGGAGAAGTAAGCCTTTCACATGCTGAAAGCAAAACGGCCGCTCTCGTTTGAGGGCGGCTGTTTTTTGTATTCAAGACGATTGTTTTTTGCGAGAGCTTCAAATTAATGGTTAGGCTTTGGCTGTTTTTCTTATATTTGCCGCCTATAAATCAACGGAGGTTGTAGCCAATCTCATTGGTTTTTTTGAAAACCATAAAAGATGAAAATTCAAATAATTAAAAGTAATATGGAAATCAAGTTTTTACAAATGAAAAGGGCGTTGCATACATCCCTGATTGTCCTGATGCTGAGTGTGGTGGGGATGACTAAAACAATAGCTCAACAACCTCAACAAATCAAGGTATCAGATATCAATTTATCGAACATCAAGACTATTGAGGAACGGGTTTTTATAGTACACTCTATTCTTGAAAAAGGATATTATTGCTATACTAACACCCGTTTGCCCAACACTATTGATATTTATGTATCTAGTGATGCATCGGATGAATTGTCGGATTTTGGTTTTTTCTATGACCATCTTCTTTATGAACAACTCAATGAATTCAGTAGTTTGGACAAAACCATGCGTGGGGAGCTTTTTGTGCAATGGCGTCAAGGTGTTGATAGTGAAGTTTTCAGAACCATATATGAAGATTTTACAAGAGGCATTGCTTCAGAAAATGCGACTTGCGAAACCGCTCTGCCTTTCACGGCCAATGGTGCTTTCTCTTTCTCTGCTGGTGTTAACTCTAGTTCACCTTGCGGCGATGTCTATAACGCATCATGCTCCGATCCGTATAAGTGCAGTGGCACACCAGGACAATCCTCCAGCTGTCTTAGTACCGCCCCGAATCCAGCGTTTTATTACATAAGAATTACTTCTCCTGGCGATTTGAACATTTATCTGGAAAGCACGCCTTCAGTTGATATCGACTTCGACTGTTGGGGACCTTTCGATGATATCACGACAGCTTGTGGCCAATTGTCATGCAGTAATATTGTGGACTGTAGCTATAGTTCCTCCCATATAGAGAACTGTCATATTAACAATGCCCAAACTGGAGAGTATTACATTCTGCTCATTACCAACTATTCCAATAGACCATGTGAAATCTCATTTGAAAACACTGGCACTGGTTCTGGCGGTGATATATTAATTACGACCGAGGCTTCCCCTATCGAAGGAGGCACGGTAACAGGAACGGGCTTTTACAGCACAGGGGAAACCTGTACTGTGTCCGCCATAGCCAATTCAGGCTATATTTTCGTGAACTGGACCGAGAACGGAACACCCGTTTCAACCAATGCTACCTATACATTTAGTGTAACGGGCAATCGTGCCTTGGTGGCAAACTTCCGACTCAGCTGTTCTGTCACAGCCACTTCCAGCCCGTCAGAAGGAGGCACAGTCGCGGGTAGCGGTGTTTACGCGCAAGGCACATCCTGTACCTTGACAGCCACACCAAGCTTAGGTTTTTCTTTCGTCAACTGGATGGAAAGCGATACCGTTGTCTCGACGGAGCCTAACATCAGCTTCACGGCCTATTATGACAGGACCTTTGTGGCGAACTTCGAGATAATCATGCACCATATCAATGTGGAGGCTAGCCATAGTGCTGCAGGTTCAGTTTCGGGCGGTGGTGACTATCAGGAAGGCTTCTACGCCACGGTTTCGGCCCAGCCCAATGAAGGTTTCGAGTTTTTCCACTGGACGGAGAACGGTGCCAGTGTATCGACCAACCCAAACTATATGTTCGCCGTTTGGGCACCCCGTAACCTTGTGGCTGATTTTAAGATGCAAATCACCGATACGATGGCTTACACCTGTAACACCTTCAACTGGCACGGTCATACCTATTCTTCCAGCGGCGTCTATTACGACACCTTGAGCAGCTATTTGGGCATCGACAGTATTGTCGCCTTGCATTTGACGGTTTATCCCTCGTATCACTACGAGTACACCGAGACAGAGTGCGGGAACTATTTTTGGGAAGGTGTCGTTTATTCCGAGAGCGGTGACTATTCAAGGGAGTATCAGTCCGTTTACGGCTGTGATAGTACCTTTACGCTGCATTTGACCATCCTTCCTGTCCGTTCCTTGGGTAACTTCACCTACATGAGTCCAGCCAATAACTACATTGACCGCTACACCGACATGGATTTCTATTGGGATGCCATCCCCAATGCTAACTGCTATGACTTTTACTTCTGGCAAGGCGAAGGTGGTAAACCTAATACGCCGATGGCGGCCAACATCACCTCTCATTCCTATCAGGTCGGTGGCTTGACACATGGCGCGACTTATCATTGGTGTGTCGTGGCCAAAAATGAATGCGAGGAGAACGAAAGCGCGACAAGAACATTCACTTGCCAGTTGAATCCTTCGATGACGGTCGTTCCTAACGGTTGGTACGATTTCGGTGAAGTAGAAGTGGGCGAGTCGCTCATCAGGACTATTTCTGTTTCGGGTACCGCACTCACGGAGGACATCAGCTATACCTATTTGGATAACGCTTGGGGTCATGATGCCGAGTTCTTTACCATCACTCCGTCGAACTGGAATCCTACGAGCGGTGGTTTGCTGCACGTTACCTTTACCCCAGAAGCCACGCAGTTGTATTACAATGTAGGCATCCGAATCGCCTCGGGTGTTTTTGTTGACACCTTGTACTTCGCGGGCAGTTTGGCCGACCGCTATGTCTTCACGACGAATGTCGAAGGCGAAATATATTCCTCCAACGATGAGATTACCATTACAGGCCATGTGGAAGACATATTGGGCAATGCCGTGTCTAATATGGGAGTGAATGTCTATCTCATAGTGATGGGCACTCGTATTACCCTGCCGACTGTGTCTGACTCCAATGGTAATTACACAGTGACCTACACGCCGCGTTATTCTGAATCGGGCTATTATCAAGTCGGGTCGTGTGCATACGGGTACAATTCAAACGACATTCACGATGCTTTCGACATTCCAGGAATGAGCCCCGTCAGCAGTGATTTCATCATTTGGCAACCCTATCAATACGAAACCTTGACGGGCATGGTTGAAATCCGCAATCGCAGCCGTATTCCAATCAACAACATCCAGATTAATTCCATTTCGTTGCCCAACGGCTGTTCGGTCAGCTTCACGGGAGTCACTGACTTGGGACCTTTGGAAACGGGGCAGCTTTATTACACCGTCACGGGTGCTCAAGTTACATCTGGCAACAGCTATGAGGAAGCACTGTTCCAAGTCGCTGCCGACAATGGTCTCACCATGAACATGACTTGCTATTATTATTGTCGTCAGCGTCGTGGCACTCTGGATGTCTATCCGACTTCCATTGCCACTTCTATGAAACGCTATAACCAAAAGGTGCTTTCGTTCCAAATTGCAAACAATGGCAATGGCGAGACGGGTCCTATCACCATCAGTCTGCCGAACGTGGAATGGATGTCGCTGATGGGAAGCGACACTTTGGAATCACTGCCCGTGGGCGACTCATGTGCTTTCTCCATCATTCTTGCACCTGACGAGAACGTGAATTTGGTGCAATACACCGGTTCCATTGCAGTGAATAGTGCCAATGGCAATGGTATTTCGATTCCGTATGTCATTGATGCCACTTCCGACTCTACAGGTGTCCTGAGGGTGGATGTGACCGATGATAACACTTATAATGGCAATGGTGATCATTTGGCTGGTGCTTTTGTCCAATTGAAGGGTTATTATTCATTGGAGATAGTGTCAGAAGGTGAAACCGACGAAAATGGTCTCTTCATTGTGGAGAATGTATCTGAAGGGTATTACTATCTCACTATCCACGCCACAGAACACAAAAATTATGAGGCTGGTATCATCTACATTGAAGGAGGCAAAACCAACTACCAGAACATTTATCTACAGTATCAGGCCATTTCTTATTCTTGGGTGGTGATACCTACTGAGATTGAGGACGAATATGAGTTTGAGTTGGTAGCCGATATCAAAACGAACGTGCCGGTGCCGGTGGTCACGGTGGATTGCCCAAGCAGGATTGATACATTGGCATACGGTGATACGATACAGTTCAATTTGATGGTGACAAACCAAGGTCTTGTTGATGCATACGAAACTCAGTTGACCATGCCTACGGAGTTTCCGGAATATGATTTTATTCCTATGATTGACTTCATAGACACGCTCCAAGCGAAGACATCTGTTCTCATCCCATGTATTGTCACAAGGACGCAAAGAAATAGGTTTGACATAGGAAACTATCATTGCAATATAGGTAAGGGCCGCACAGTAAGTGGATATTGGTGTAATAGTAAGAAAGAGTGGGTGGAGTTTTCGTTCACCTTTAGATTTAGGGTGCATTGTGATTATTCTGGACCTGATAATCCTATAGTTAATTTCCCGCCTCTATTACCTCCAACGCCTACGCCTCCGCCTACTTATTGTCCTGAGTGTATTCCTACACCACCGCCAAGTGGACCAGAACATTGGCCATGGCCCACTGATCCTACCAATGGATTCGATGATATCGCCACTGTTTCTCAAGATTGTACCCCATGCTGGAAAGTGGCTGCTTCTAGTGTATTTCATGCTATCGAAGCTTTTACAGGTGTTCCAATTGGCGCGTTTGTTGATTTTGGGGTTTATTGGAATGAAAATACTAGCTATTATAGGGATATCATTCATAATGTAAAGACAAATCCAACTTCACTACTTACACAAGTAGGACCGGATGCGATGGCTTTGAAAGATTGCATATCAGCTACTGCAACTATTCCAAGTCATTTCGCCCCGTCTTATGGTTGGAGATACAATTTGTATAAAGCACGGCTTGCATTTCAAGAACATACTTCCTCACTTAGTAGCGCAGCTTCTGGATTAGCTTCTATCGTATCAATAATTAGTAGGTTAAGTGAGTGCATTACATTCTCGATAAGAGATGATTCTGAAATGAGCATTGTGATGGATCAACTTGAACATAGTGTCAATTATTACCAGTCTGCTCTTAATGAAATGACCAATCTGTTTCATGATGAGGAATGGTTAGAAGAGGAGAATTTTGACAACTTTGTGAGTAATTTCCAAGCTGTGATTGACACTTCTAATTATATGATATCGTCACAGGCAGCTCAATACCTGAAAGATGTTTGTGAATTAACGAATGTCAATGATTCCATCATTCAACGATTTGTTGATCGTTGGAATAGAAGTGTTCAATATTGGAATGAAGATATTTATACTATAGCCGACTTACCTGAGGGCTATAATGATGATTTCATTCAATTGGATTCTTTGATGGTTCTTCCGGCTATAGAAGCTAACGGGGCTGCTTCTGCATACGGGTTTGAAAGCCTTTCTGATATGTACAACTCGGCTTTGGATGATGTGTATTTTGCAGTCCAAGATCACAAGACCGACGTCTGCGCTAAAATCAGTGTCAGCTTCAAACAGACGATGACCATGACGCGCGAGGCCTTTGAGGGCACCTTGAAGATCTTCAACGGTCATGCCACAGACCCGATGCAGGACATCAATGTGGACATTGTTGTCAAGGATGCTAATGGCGTGGACCGCACCGACCTGTTCCAAATCAATGTTACTTCGCTGAACGACATCACAGGCGTTGACGGAACGGGTATTTTAGATGCTCAGACGGAAGGCTTCGCCCAGTTCTTGATGATTCCGACCATCGAGGCTGCACCCGACACTACCAAGATTTACTACTTTGGTGGCTCGTTCTCCTTCCTCGATCCCTTCTCGGGTAGCGTAATGACTTACGACCTTTATCCTGTGCAACTTAAGGTGAACCCAGGCCCAAACCTCCATGTGGACTATTTCATCTCACGCCATATCATCAGTGATGACCCGCTGACGGATACCATTGAGGCTGCCGAACCGGCCGAGCTGGCCATGATGATTAGCAATGTTGGTGCAGGCAATGCCAACAACGTGTATCTCCAGAGTGCACAGCCACAGATTATTGAAAACCAGAACGGCCTGTTGATTAGCTTTGATATTGTAGCAGCGGCCATGAATGGTGTGCCACGTTCTCTTGGATTGATAGACATACCGTTCGGCACCATTGAGAGCCACTCCGCTGGCATAGCCGAATGGTATTTCACCAGCACTTTGATGGCACGTGTCGTGCATTCCACGCCGCATGTCATACACAATGACAGCTATGGTAATCCGAAGTTGAGCTTGGTCACTGAGCTCAACTCTCATGAATTGATTAAGGCGATAAAGGCCTACGGCTCTTTAGAGGATGGTATCAATGACTTCTTCGTCAATGAGACGGCCGACTTTAGCCATACTCCCGACAAGATTTACTTCTCAAACGGAGGTACGACTGATGTGAGTAAAATCAATGGAGCCGAAACGGAGGGCATTCTTTCAAACACGAATAATGTCATTCTCTTGCATGTGAACCCGATAAAGGTGGGATGGAACTATGCTTGCGTTGACGACCCGGCTAATGGACTACGGCAGATACTCAGTTGCACCAGAGACGACGGTCAGGTGATTCCGCTCAGCAATGTGTGGATTTCCCATGTGACCATGCTTGATGAAGGTGCGCCCGTCCATGAGAACAAGCTCCATATCGTTGACACCTTGTCGACTCGAGAAATGACTACCTATACGTTGTATTACGACCAGGATTTGCATTATGACATTGCCGTCACAATCAATCCGGAAGAAGGTGGTACGGTTGCGGGAGGAGGTGTTTATGATGTTGGTGAAATCGTTACGTTGGAAGCCATTCCCAACGAAGGCTACACCTTTATCAACTGGACGGAAAATGGCGAGGAGGTCTCCACTGAGGCCATTTATAGCTTTACGGTTAGCGGAGACAGAGACTTGGTGGCAAACTTCGACCTCAACGACACAGGGCTATTGAGTGGTTTGTTCTCTGTGAACGAACACTCACAAGTAAACTTCTCGCAAGGCAACCTGCAATACCAAGCTTCCACAAACACATGGAAGTTTGCCGAGAAACAGTATGACTATGTTGGTAGCGACAATAGTAACATTTCTGAAACTTATGGCGGCTGGATTGATCTCTTCGGCTGGGGTACGAGTGGCTTCAACCATGGTGCTGTCTGTTATCAGCCTTGGAGTACGAGCCGAACCAGTAGCGACTACTATGCCTATGGCCAATACACCTACAACCTCTACGACCAGACAGGCCAAGCCGATTGGGGATACAATGCAATAAGCAATGGTGGCAACATGACACATCAATGGCGCACTTTGACTCTTGACGAATGGGTTTATGTCCTCAATATACGCAGCACGACAAGCGGCATCCGTTATGCCAAGGCACAGGTGAACAATGTGAATGGCCTCATCTTGTTACCCGACAATTGGAGCGCAAGCACCTATAGTCTAAGCAATACGAACCAAAGTGGCGCGAGTTACAACAGCAATGTGATTTCTGCTACGCAATGGAACACATTGGAGGCTGCAGGCGCAGTTTTCCTGCCTGCTGCAGGCTGTCGCATCAGGGTTACCCTCTACGGTGAGGGAACTTGGGGGGGCTACTGGTTGGCCTCGTACAAAGATAGCGAGGCCGCTTATTATGTGGACTTCAACGATGGTTACATCAACACTATCAATACGCACTACCGTTCCTTTGGCTTTTCTGTGCGCCTTGTTTGCCCCGCCGAGAATTATTCCTATACCATCAATACTACTGCCAACCCCGAAGTGGGCGGCGGAGTGAGCGGCGGTGGTGCCTACGAAGAGGGCACCACTTGCACGCTCACAGCAACAGCTAACGAGGGCTACACTTTCACTAATTGGACCGAGAACGGAGTGGTGGTTTCCACTGAGGCCACTTATAGCTTTACGGTTATGGGGGATAGGAATTTGGTGGCTTACTTTGTGGAAGGAGATGTGTGTGCCATCACGTTTGACCTCAACGATTCGTATGGCGACGGCTGGAATGGCAATTACTTGGTGGTGAGCTATGGCGACATTACCGAGCAACTTACGGTTGAAAGTGGCTCTTATGCTTCTCATACATTACAAATCCCCGATGGAGGCCATGTGGAATTGACTTGGATTCCTGATTCATGGATTGAAGAATGTTCTTTCTCTGTAAGCTATGAAAATGGCAATGTGATATACTATGGAAGTAACATGAGTAGCGGTTTCTCGTATGGGTTCGATGTGGATTGTGTTGGGATGCCTGCGACAATATTCGACATCATGGCCACAGCTGATCCTGTTAATGGTGGAACTGTGACAGGTACAGGTGAATTTGAATATGGCTCTACTTGTACTTTGACGGCAACAGCCAATGAGGGATACACTTTCATGTACTGGACATTGAATGGAAATCAGGTGTCGTCTGCATCCGTGTATTCATTTATTGTTACAGGCGACGGGAACTTGGTGGCACATTTCACACTTCCTTTGAATATTGCAACCTCAGCTAATCCCGCTGAAGGTGGTACGGTGAGTGGATTCGGTTCTTATGATTACGGTGCCACATGCACTTTAACCGCCACGTCAAATGAAGGTTATGTTTTCCTGAATTGGACGGAGAATGGAACTCAAGTCTACAAGAATCCTACTTATGAATTCACCGTAACGAGAAATAGAACTTTGGAAGCTAACTTCATTTCTATTGCATCATTATTATATGTATTAAGCGATGATTTCAACGACGGTGTGATTAACTCTGATTATTGGATTGCCTCAGGACCTGATATTATTGAGGAAGACGGCATGATTAAAATGCAGCAAAATGAAACCGATGCATACGTGGCGTTGGAATCAGTACCCATGCGAATACCTTCCAATAACCAAATCGTTATCGATAGAAGTTTCTTTGTCCATGAACAGCTTTATAATTCATATTGGGGTGATCATTATTATTATGGAAGTCTTAATATCAGATTCAATGGAGATGAAGACAACTTAATAGGTATCTGTTACTATGATGATGACTACGAAAACAGACACGGTACGTATTTAATAAATAAACAGGATGGCGAAGTCACCGAGACCCGTATCTGCGATGCTACATTTGATGCTTGGCTATCTGAAAGGATTGTCCTTGATTTAGCAAATGAAACATTGACTTATTATTTGAATAATGCATTTGTTTCGACGCTTAATGTCCCTGGAATCGCGTCACAACAAATGGATTATTATACGGTATGGTTTAATCCATACGGCTGGTGGACGGGCCATTATCACAATATGGATTATGTAAATATTAATGTTGATGATATGTTCCTATTGGCTTCGTTGAGCGATGACTTCAACGATGGTGTCATTGCCCCTGAACTGTGGACATACACTGGCAATGCCGTCCTGGAGGAGGATGGTCTACTTAAGCTTCAACAGAACGTCACAGACCAGGATGTGCTTCTCCGTTCGGTCGACATGCAAATCCCTGAAAACGGGAAAGTGATCATGGATCGCAGATTTATGGTACATTATTCATACGAATACTATTATGGACGTAATACCATCCGACTAAACGGCGATTCAAATTCTTTCATCCAAATAGATTACATCTATACATATTATTATGATGATTCCTACCATAATGACCTAAAAACGGGAATCTATCTCATCACCAAATTGGACGGGGAGTTATCGGAAGTCAGACTCTGTGATTTAAGCTTCGACACATGGCTTACTGAGTATGTGGAAGTGGACTTTACAGCTGGAACATTGTCCTACATTATGGACACGTTAGTGGCAACGGTGACGATTCCAGGACTTGCGGAGCAGACGGTGAATTACTACAATGTGGAATATGGTCCCTACGGTTGGTGGACAGGCCATCAACATTATATGGACTATATCAATATCACACCTGAGTCTAGTAGCATCATTGCAGCCACGGTTGAGCCCGCCGATGGCGGAACGGTCACTGGTGGAGGCACATTCGAATTTGGTCAAACATGCACCTTGACAGCTACACCCAACGAAGGCTACAACTTCATGTATTGGACCGAAAATGGTGTAATGGTTTCATCGGATGCCATTTATTCCTTCATAGTTACTGGTGATAGGGATTTGGTTGCCAATTTTTCTGAAGGAGAATCGGTATGTAATATTGTCTTCGATTTGTATGACTCTTATGGTGATGGCTATACAGGTAATTATTTGGTTGTGAGTTATGGTGGTATTACTGAACAATTTACAGTTGAGAGCGGTTCGTTTGCCTCGTATTCTCGTGAAATAGCAACAGGAAGCGATATTTCATTGTCTTGGATTCAAGGATCATACCCAGAGGATTGTTCCTTTGACATCAAGTTCGAAAATGGTGTTTTAATATATCATGGGTCAAATCTTAATGATGGTTTCCAACATGAACTCGACATCAATTGTGCAGTCGCCAATGCGCCACGCCTCATTTCAGCTATCGCCATTCCCGAGGAAGGTGGTTCTGTTATGGGTGCTGATATTTATGAAGAAGGTTCTACTTGTACTTTGACGGCATTACCTAATGAAGGATATCGTTTCTATTATTGGGCAGAGAATGGGGGTATTGTCTCGTCAGAGGCAAATTATTCATTTGTTGTATCTGCCAACCGAGAGTTGTTGGGCATCTTTGGACCGCCGTTGCTCATTTCGGCTACTGCTAACCCAACGGAAGGCGGCACGGTGAGCGGTGCTGGTGAATACGATTACAATAGCACCTGCACGTTGACGGCAACAGCCAATGAAGGCTATACTTTCATGTACTGGACTGAGAACGGACAGCAAGTTTCTTCTGACGCTACCTATTCTTTCACCGTTACTTCTAGCCGCAATTTAGTGGCTCACTTCTCACTACCACTGACTATCAACCTCTCGGTGGAACCAATGGAAGGCGGTACAGCCACTGGTTCTGGCATAGTTGATTATGGCAATACCTGCACGTTGACGGCAACACCAAATCCAGGTTATTTGTTCTCCTATTGGACCAAAAACGGAAATGTGGTCTCATACGTGTCTCCATATAATTTTACGGTGACGGAGAATGCAGACTATGTGGCACATTTCGAGGTTGCTCCAGAGGAGGGTATCTGTATCGGAAATCCTGAATCTGCCAACCAATACTTGCCCAGCTATTCCGTTTACAACTACACCCTTTCACAACAAATCTACACTGCCTCGGAGATTGGCACGGTAGGCTTGATCAACACTTTGTCGTTCTATAACACAGGAGGAACAAAGACGCGCAATTACGATATCTATTTGGTGCACACTGACAAGACGACATTCGAAAGTGCTACAGACTGGATTACCGTGACAGAAGTCGATCACGTATATAGTGGCGACGTGGACATGACCCAAGGCTATTGGACCACCATCGTTCTTGACACGCCTTTTGCTTACGATGGGATCTCCAACCTCGCTGTTGTCGTGGACGATAATTCAGGAAATTGGACAGGTTGGCCATACATGGATTGTCGCGTGTTTAATACCAATGACGTTCAGGCTATTCAAGTTTACAGCGATGGTACCAATTACGACCCATTCAATCCATCTGGCTACATCGGTACGCGTCATTCGGTGAAGAACCAAATCATCTTGGGGTTCTCTTCAACCTGCCACTTCATCATAGCAGGCAACTGGAGCACAGCCTCTAACTGGAGCAATGGCACTTTGCCACAAACCGTTGATGAAGTTTTCATCGACGCCCCTTGCCAACTTGACCAAGATGCCAAAGTGGCCATGCTGACCGTTTCGGGCGGCCAGTCGCTCACCTTGCAATCAGGCCAAACGCTCACCGTAACGAACACCTTGAACAATACGTCAACTTTAGGCTTAATCATCGAGGACGGTGCCCAACTCGTTCATGCCTCTGAAAACGTCAGCGCAATGGTGAAGAAAAACATCGCAGGTCATGGCACGAGCAATGGCAAATATTGCCTTATCTCCAGCCCGCTTACTGAGGCTGTCGACCCTGAAATGTCAAATGTCTATCACCTCCTCAGAGGCAGTTACGACCTCTACGACTGGCTTCCTAGTGCCTCAGATCGCCTTGAATGGAGAAACTTCAAGGACAACAACTTTATGATGTATCCCGATGGTTTTGGTTACCTTTATGCCAACCGAAACGGCGTGGAGCTGAACTTCCCCGGCATCCTCAATCCCAGCAGATACCGCTTTGGCAAAGCCGTAAGCTACGATTCAAGTGATACCGAGCATCCTGGCTGGAACCTTATCGGCAACCCCTTTATGTGTAATGCCAAACTTGTCAATGCCAATAATGAGCCTGTGTCTTACTATAGGATGAATGCCGCAGGCGATGGCTTTGTAGCGGATACCTCGGGTGCCATAGCCCCTATGGAAGGGGTTTTCTACCAAGCATCGGAGAATGGCACTGTCTACTTCGTTAGGGCAGACAACACTTCGCAGATACCGACCTTCACGATAAGCGTTTCCGCCAGCCCAAGCGATGGTGGCTCGGTAAGCGGCGGAACTTATAGGCAAGGACAAATCATTACCCTTAGGGCCACGGCCAATGATGGCTTTACTTTCGTGAATTGGACGGAGAACGGTGAAATGGTTTCCACTGACGTCAACTATACCTTTACGGTGGATGGCGATAGAGTTTTGGTAGCTAATTTCACTGGCGACCACGCCTACGTCGACCTTGGCCTGCCGAGCGGTCTGTTGTGGGCCACCTGCAATGTGGGCGCCACAAGTTCTGAGGGCTACGGCGACTACTTTGCCTGGGGCGAGACGGAACCCAAGGACACTTACAACTGGAGCACCTACCAATACTGCATGGGCAGCAACAACACGCTAACCAAGTACTGCAACAACGCTAATTACGGCTACAACGGCTTCACCGACAACCTGACCACCCTGCTACCCGAGGACGACGCTGCCACGGCCAACTGGGGCTCTGACTGGCGTGTGCCCACTCAAGAGGAATGGCAGGAACTTCTCGACAACACGACCCATACTTGGACAACCCAAAACGGCGTGAACGGACAACTCTTCACCGCTGCTAACGGCAACAGTCTCTTCCTGCCCGCTGCCGGCTACCGCTGGTACGATGAGCTTCGCTACGCTGGCAGCTACGGCGACTACTGGTCGAGTTCGCTGGGCATCCCGGACTACGCGTGGTACTTCCGCTTCCTTTCGAGCAACGCCTACATGAGCAACTACGGCTACCGCTACTACGGTCGGTCTGTCAGAGCGGTGCGTTCCGCTTCTCAGAACACTTCCTTTCTTATTGATGCTATTGTCAGTCCAAGCGAAGGCGGCACAGTGACAGGCACTGGTAACTACACTGAAGGCAGCACCTGCACCTTGACTGCCACGGCCAACGATGGCTTTATTTTCGTGAATTGGACGGAGAACGGTGAAATGGTTTCCACTGACGTCAACTATACCTTTACGGTGGATGGCGATAGAGTTTTGGTAGCTAATTTCACTGGCGACCACGCCTACGTTGACCTCGGCCTGCCGAGCGGCCTATTGTGGGCCACCTGCAATGTGGGTGCCGACACACCCGAGGGCTATGGTGATTACTTTGCTTGGGGCGAGACCCAGCCGAAGGATTACTACGACTGGAGCACCTACCAGTACTGCATGGGCAGCAGCACCACGCTGACCAAGTATTGCAACGAAGCCAGCTACGGTTACAATGGCTTCACCGACAACCTGACCACCCTGTTGCCCGAGGACGACGCCGCCACAGCCAACTGGGGTAGCGATTGGCGTATGCCCACCAATGAGGAATGGCAGGAACTTCTCGACAACACGACCAACACATGGACAACCCAGAACGGCGTGAACGGACGACTTTTCACCGCCTCGAACGGCAACAGTCTCTTCCTGCCCGCCGCTGGCTTACGCTACGATAGCATTCTCAACGCTGCTGGCAGTTGGGGCGACTACTGGTCGAGTTGGCTCGGCACGGACAGCCCGCGCGACGCGTGGAGCTTCGACTTCCATTCGGGCGGATTCAGCGTGTATCATAACAACGTCCGCGGCCTCGGTCGGAGTGTGCGTCCAGTTCGTTCAGCTCAGAACTAACCTTTGTTTGTTCCGTCACGGGCACGGGTGAAAAAGTTGGCGAGCAGGGTGCCTGCGGCAGCAAGCTACCTAGCCCTGCTCGGCAACTTTTTTGTTGCTTCTTGCCGATAGGAGATTCCCTTTGGGAATGGAAAGGAGGTTGTTATTAAAAAGCGGCGGCCAATGGAACCTACGAATGGTAAGTGTCATTAGCCGCCGCATTATAAAATGAGGCTAACTCCATTCCCAAAGGGAATCCCAATAAGCCTTACTTCTTCTTTACATAATCGTTCATCTTCGCCTTGCCCCAAATCACCTCCATGATTTTGAGGGATTCATGCACGTCCATGTTGCCTCGGGCTTCAAGGTTGCGCTGGATGAACACGCAGTCGGTGAGTTCGGCGTTGTCGCAGACGATGTCGCGAGCCAAGGCATCGCAAGTGGGCGCGCCACAAATGCCGCAGTCGGTCTGGGGCAGACGGGCACGGTATTCGTCAATCTTCTTCATCTTCTCCAAAGCCACTGCGATGTTGTCGTCCAAAACGAGCATGGAACGCGGCTTGATTTCGCCAACCTTCATGTTTCGCATCAGATAGTTACGTTCTTCCACCAACTCGTGGTCCTTGGTCTGCTCACCCTTGCGCTCACGGTCGGCGATTTTTCGGGCACGACCAAACACGCGTTCGCACATCAGGAAACGGTTGTCGCAGGTCAGGATGCCGCCCGGACAGCTTTGGTCGCAGGCACGAAGCTCAAGGAAATCAACATTTTCGATTTCTTCGTTCTCCACTTTTTCCAAAAACTCGATGACATTATGGATTTCGTCGATGGAGTAGGAGTGTTGTGCATCCGAGAGACGGCGCTCGCCATTGGTCAAAGAGGTTAAGACGCCATCGGCGGAGAGTTGCGACACTGGCAGCTTCTGTTCCTTGTAGCCATGACCTTGTTTCTTGATTTCATGGTAAACACGGTTGTAGAGCGAGTCCATATTGATGACACCGTCAACCATCGATTTCTCTTCACCTACGGGGCTTTTCACTGCAGCAATCTTTGCCGCGCAGGGCGTGATGTAAAAGATGCCGATTTGGTCGTCTTTGATTTCCATTTCTTCCTTGATTTTACGGCGGATGTACATGGCCGTGATGTCAAGCGGTGCGCGCAAGGGGATGAGGTTTTCGGTCAGACCGGGAAACTTCACCTGGATAAGGCGAACGATGGCCGGACAGAAGGTCGAAATGAGCGGCCTGATGTCGGGGTTTTCGGCGGCGTACTTGTTTTTGGCTGCCGTATAGATGGGAATGGAAGACTCGGTCTCCAACACGTGGGTGAAGCCCAACTCTTTGAGGATGCCGTAGATACGCGACACGGTAATGTCGTTGGGAAACTGCCCAAAGAAGACGGCAGGGATGAGGGCAACTCGGATGGGATAGTTGAAGATGTCCTCAAAGTCGTCTTGTTCGATATAAATGGAGCGAGTGGGGCAGACCTTGAAGCAGTTGCCGCAGTCAACGCAACGGTCGGGCATCAGGACGGCCTTGCCATCGCGCACGCGCAATGCCTCGGTGGGACAAATCTTCATGCAGCGCGAACAGCCGATGCAAGTGTCTTCGTCTATTTTCAGGGCGTGGAAGAACGGGGTCTTTTCCATAGTTTTAAGTTGTTAGTTGTTCAGTTGTCAGTTGTTCTGTTAGGCATGTCATCCCTGCAAAGGCTTGTGAGGGAGCGGGGATCTATGCCGGCTTATTCAGGTAAAATTCACCTCCATCTCGACGGTGGTGCCAACACCAACGGTAGAGGTCACGTTCAATTTGTCGACATTCTTCTGGATGTTCGGCAAGCCCATACCCGCGCCAAAGCCCATGTTGCGGACCTCGGGCGAGGCGGTGGAATTGCCTTCCTGCATGGCCCAGTCGATGTCGGGGATGCCGGGGCCGGTGTCCACGACCTTGACGGTAATCTTGTCGGGTTCGATGTCAGCGTAGATGGTGCCACCGTAAGCATGAGCGATGGCGTTGACTTCAGCCTCGTATAAGGCAACGACCACCCGCTTGACAATCTGAGGGCTGATATTGAGCTGCTTCAAGGTCTTCTTGATGGCGCTCGATGCGGCTCCCGCGTTTACGAAGTCCGCTTCATATACTTGATATTCTAAGTGCATGGCGTTCAATTTTGGTTAGACATCAGAAAATGGGCAACATGCCCGCTTTGAAGAGCAGTCCGCAGGCCTTGAACATGGAGAAGTCGCTTTCCATGACCACCATGCCTTCGTCCTCGGCCTCCTCAATCATCTCCTCGGTGGCTTTCTTGCGTCTGACGAGGACGATGATGTCGAGGTTGCCCATCTCGCAGGTGCGGATGGTCTGCATGTTGCAGAGACCGGTCAAAATGACGGGGTTGTAGTCGCCGAGGGTGAGCACGTCGCTCATCAGGTCGGAGGCGAAGGCGGTTTCGTGTTCTTCGTCCAAACGGTCTTCGCCGCAACGCACCGTGGCGTTCAAAAGTTCAGATATTTCTCTGAGTTTCATTTTATTGTTGAATTGTTGTATTGTTTAATCGTTTAATTGACTACGTCGAATCTTTGATTTGTTGGTTTGTTGACTCGGGACTTCGGAACGCGGGACGTAGGACTTTTTGTCGCTTTGCGTCATCGCGAGGAACGAAGCGATCCAGAGTGTCGCTGATGTTTAATTGCACAAAAATAAATCATTTTTGAATATTAGAACGGAATTTTATAATAAAAATCTCCCAATTCCACTTGTTTTTCCGATTTCTTTGTATATTTGCCTCGGTTCTTATGGCGGATTCTGTGCCGCCGACATCAAGAAACACGAAGCGTTATGCTCGTCTTGTTGATGGAAACTTGAGAAATTTTCGCAGGCAAGTGAGTATAGTGGTTCGCGCGTTATGCGTGGGCTGTTATATGCATCTTCCTGCAAAGGTAATTCTCACGACCTCCATCAAAAGACGTGGTATCGCAGTACCACGCTTCTTTTGTATGATTTGTCCTTTGTGGTGCTAGGAAGGAAATTATAGGTTGCGCCCGACACGAATTTAGGGGTGAAATGATGAAAAAAATATCAAAAATCAAGTCATTACCAATTGCTTTATTTGCATTTGCTTTGTTTGCCATGACAAGTTGCACCAAAATCGATGACAGAGATCAGTTTGTTGGCACATACAGAATCAATGCAACAGGTTCTTATTCAATGGTGATAAATGGCCAAACTTACACTGAACCGATATCTTCAGCTAACAATGCAACTTTAACTGTTACAAAATCTTCAAGTTCTGAAAACACAGTGTTTGTTTCTGGTTATTATAATGCGGAGGCAGATGTTGTAGGGAATACAATTACTATTGACTCAGAAACGGATACACAAACTCAAGACGGCACTACAATAACTCTTACTGTTTCTCATAATAGAGGTACTCTATCTGGCAATACGCTTTCTTTCACTAGTAATATCACCGGTAATGCCTATTATCAAGGTTATTCATACCCGATATATGGAAATATTAGTAATGTGGCATATAAACAATAGTATCTTCATTTCTAGAGCTTCAGCTTTTCATTTTAAAAAGTGTTGAATATCAGTTTTTCTATAAGAAATAGAAAAGCCAGAAAGAAGGCGCGGCATGCTTGTTGTGCCTTCTTTTGGTATTATGCAGCCCATGCAAAATAATTCAAGGTTCAAGCAAATTTAGTACCTTTGCTATCGAATATGCCCAACCAAGCAATCCTTAAAGTCCCAACTACGATTTTAATGGAAGAACAAGCCTTTATCGATTTAATTCACCAGAGCATGAAGAATTCTGCACGGCAGTTGCAAAGCTCTTTGGGACGACCGTCATCACATGCTACGCGAGAGGAAGCTTTGAAGCAAGTTGAAATGTTGAACGCTGCCAAAAAAGTCCAAGAAACTTTGCAATAGGCGAGTTTCAAGAACTAATCATTAAATCTTCAATCCAAAAAAGTCTTTGGTTTTGCGGTTTTTTTTATCTTTGCAAAGCAAATAACAACATACAAAACCATCTTTATGCCCTCCAACGAAATCACCATCCGCTCATCCGCTGCCGAATATCTGACATACATCGCAGCCACTGGCGACAATCCTTAAAGCATCGAAATGCGTTATGAGGACGAGAACATCTGGCTTACGCAAAAGCTTATGGCGGTGCTGTATGATGTAGATGTTCGAACAATTAACTATCACATAAAGAAGATTTTAGAAGACGGTGAACTGAACGAGAGTTCAGTTATCCGAAAATATTGGATAACTGCTTCTGACGGCAAAAACTATGAAACCAACCATTATGGTCTCCAAATGATTATCGCTGTCGGTTTCAAGGTAAACAACGAAAGGGCAGTTCGTTTCCGCAAGTGGGCCAACCAAATAGTGAAGGACTAAACTATACAAGGCTGGGCCAAGCCAAACGCAACATTCCAATGACGATGCAGGATTGGGCAAAGCACCTTGACCGCATCCTCATGGCTACGGAGCATGAACTATTGACCAATGCAGGGACAATCTCAATGGAAGTCGCACGTCAACACGCCGAAACAGAATTCGAGAAATTTAGAATTGTTCAAGACCGCCTTTTTGAAAGCGATTTCGATAGGTTTTTGGCATTGGAAGAAGGACGGAAGGAGTTGGAATAACCCATTGCCAGTTCAATCGTTATAATGTATCTCCTCCAAATTCTCCTGAATCATCTCCTTCAGATATTTCATGATGCTGACATCGGTCATGGGCATCCCGTCGAGGGCTTCCTTGATTTCATCGGTGTCGAAGACGAACTCGCCGTCGTCGGTGATGTGCTTGTAGATGAAATGGATGTCCTCGTGGGCCGAAAACAGCATCACCAATGAGCCGGCCAAGTCGCCCATCGGGGGACGGTCGAGGTGGTCGTGCTGGAACCAGAAGTTCAGCACAGTGCCTTTCCCAACCTCGCTCTCAATCTTCATGCCGCCACCAGCGTTTTCGGTGTTCATCTTAATGAGCGGCAGACCCAAGCCGACCTTGCGCGTTGTGCGCGAAGTGGTCCAGGGATCAGTTACCTTGGCTAAAAACTCTGGCGTCATGCCTTTACCGTTGTCCTTAATGGTGAAGGCGTATATGTTATCTTTCAGGCTGTCACGAATGGTCAGCTCGACAAGGGTTGAGTTGGCCGCCGTCGAGTTTTCCATCAGGTCGTAAACGTGCATTGATAGTTCTTTCATAGTCTATTTTTTTGACTTCGGGACACGAGACTTTTTGACTATGACCATTGACCATGACTATGACCGCTTTCACGGAAATGCAGTAGTTTCAACTCTAGGCTAAAGTGGTCATTGTCATAGTCACAAGTCATCGTCCCATAGTCTCGCGTCCAATGTGTAAACTAATGTTGTTCATTTACTCATCCAAAAAGGAGTTGTAGTTTTTCCTTGGGTTCAGTGTCGATATAGCGTCCGTTCTCGCCGTGCAGCGTCTTGCGGAACTCATCGAAGGTCTTGTCGTACATGTGCAGCACGCAATGCACCTCGCCGATGATGTGCAGGAAGTGAGCGTCGCTGCTCTTGGTGAAGTTGAACTTCTTCAGGTAGGCGTATTTCTTCAGGAAATCGGGCTTGGTGACGTGCTTCGAGATTTCCAAAGCATCCGCCTTGATGTCGGGCGGCACGAAGCCTAACTGACTCACCAAGCTGCTTGCTGGCTTGTTGACGTGCGCGGGAACAAACAGCCCGCCGATTTCATGCACCACATCATAGAGTTGGTCCAAATCGGCATCCAGCGCCGACCACAGCAGCCATTCCTCTTCGCCTACCACTTCCTCATTCTCATCAACGATGAGTTGATAGCCGAATTTTTCCTCATCCAATGGAATGTGGGGGAGGTGTGCGTCAAGAAATTCCTGGAATTTGTCCAGCTGCTCGTCGTTCTCGAAGTAGGCGAGGGCATGGGCTTCTTCTTGCGTGGTGATTTCGACGCCGCCGATGACAAAGATGCCGTTTTCGCGTCCAATCTTTTGCGTCACCTTCACCTGCCGGGTGGTGTTGTGATCGCAGATGGCGATGACGTCGAGGTGGAGCTTCTTGGCCTGCTCTACGATGGCGGAGGGACTCATATAGAGGTCGCCGCACGGCGAAAGCACCGTGTGCATGTGGAGGTCGGCTCTATATGATTGGAGTTCCATAAGAGTTAGGAGTTAGGAGTTAGGAGTTAGGAGTGAAATGCATTGCTGGCGTCAGCCTGCTCCTCACTCCCAACTACACACTCCTAACTATTTAAAAGGTTATAAACCAATCCAGCGATCTCGTATGTGGGAAGGTTGGTCTGCAGGATGGGCAAATCCTCGTCGTTGCTCTGCTCGATGGTCTCATCGTTAGGCATGAGGTTCTTCACCAGGATGATGCATGACATTTCCTTCAGCGAGGCCACGGCCATCACGTTCTTGTGGGTTTGGAGGGTAATCCAGATGTTGCCTTCCATGGCGTTGCCCATCACGTCGCTCAAAAGGTCGCTGATGTAGCAGCCATCTATCTCTCTGTCAAGGCCTTTCTCACCCGAGAGGACCTTCAGGTTGAGTTTTTCGACTAATTCTTTTACTTTCATTGTTTATCGTTTTAAATCTTGTGTTTCGTTACTATTGGACTGCAAATTTATGAATTATTTTCTAAATAACGAAAAACTCAAAAAAATAACGGCACCGCATGAAGCGACACCGTTATTCAAAGCAATTTCCTAATTAAATAAGTAACTAATCAAATTTAAACTACATGTTTTTTGACTCGGGGCTTTTTGACCATGACCATTGACTATGACCATGACCACTTTTATAGAGTTCGAGATTTTGCGGGCTTTTCTTTGGACAAGTGATTAGCCATTGTAAAGCCGTTAAGCTCAACCACAATTTGCCAGTGGTCATAGTCATGGTCACAAGTCATTGTTCTATAGTCTCGCGTCCATTATGTAAACTAAATCTGCCCATCTACTTACAGTTTAATGTCAATGGGCTTAAGCATGTTCTCGGGACGGAGAATCTTGTCGAGTTGCTCCTTGGTGAGCAGGTTGTGCTCGAGGACCAGTTCGTAGACGCCGCGACCGGTTTCGCTGGCTTCCTTGGCAATCTTGGTGGATTGCTTGTAGCCTATGATGGGGTTGAGCATGGTGACGATGCCGATGCTGCCTTCAACCAGTTTGCGGCAACGCTCTTCGTTAGCAACGATGCCTTCGATGCAGTACTTGCGCAGGGTGTCAAGGCCGTTGGTGAGCAGGTGGATGGACTCGAAGAGGCTGTAGGCAATGACAGGTTCCATCACGTTCAGTTCGAGCTGACCGTTGTCGGAGGCGAAGGTGATGGTCATGTCGTTACCGATCACCTTATAGCACACTTGGTTCATCACTTCGGGGATGACCGGGTTGACCTTACCAGGCATGATGGAAGAACCGGGCTGGCGCTCGGGCAGGTGGATCTCGTTGAAGCCGCAGCGAGGGCCGGAACTCATCAGACGGAGGTCGTTACACATCTTATTGATCTTGATGCAGAGGCGCTTCATGGCCGCGCTGTATTGGATCATGCAACTCGTTGCACTGGTGGCTTCGATGAGGTTGTCGGCCAAATGGATGCTCCATCCTGTAATTTCGCGCAAGGCCTTGATGCAAGCCATGCTATAGCCAGGCTTGGAGCAGATGCCCGTACCGATGGCCGTGGCACCCATGTTGACGGTGAGGAACTCGCGGGCAGCACTGTTCAAAGTGCGCAGTTCGCCACGAAGCGAAGCGGCAAAGCCACTGAACGTCTGTCCCAAAGTCATGGGGACAGCATCCTGCAATTGGGTGCGGCCCATCTTGATGACTTCGGCAAACTCTTTGGCTTTTTTCTCTAAGGCATCGATCATCTGGGTCAGATGGGGGAGGAACTCCTCATGTTCAAGGAACATGGCCATGTGGATGGCGCAAGGATAAGCGTCATTGGTGGATTGTGAAGCGTTCACCACATCGTTGGGCGAGCAGAACTCGTATTGACCGCGTTGGTAACCCATGATTTCAAGGGCGCGGTTGGCAATCACCTCGTTGGCGCACATATTGGTTGAGGTACCGGCACCACCTTGTATCATGTCAATCGGGAATTGGTCGTGGTGCTGTCCGGCAATCAGTTCGTCGCAAGCCTGGCAGATGGCGTTGGCTTGTTGGACCGTGATCATGCCCACTTCATAGTTGGCAAGTGCAGCGGCTTTCTTCGTGATGGCCATACCTTTGATGAAATTGGGGTAACTGACCATTAGATTGCCACTGATATGGAAGTTTTCAATGGCGCGGGTTGTCTGAACACCATAGAGGGCATCTTCTGGAACTTCTTTGCTTCCGAGAAGGTCGCTCTCGGTGCGGAATTTACTTGTGTTCTTGGTTGTCATGGCTTCAAGTGTTTTGATTTTCAATTAATTATAATAATTTCTATTTTTTATTCGATACATTTTTATCGTTTGCAAAAGTACAAAGAAATCAAATACTTGAAGTAAAAAAATGAAATATTTGCAAACTATTCTTCAAATTAAAGCTTAATCTATTGGAATATAAATGATTATAAATGATTTAAGAGCTTAAAAAATGCCTAAAATCTCAATTTTGAAAATTTTTGCCTTTTTTTCGTGGAAATCAAAATAAATGTCGTAATTTTGCAGCGGGATACATATACGATAAAAACATATCGAATTGACGGACAAGTAGCATGATTATTATAATAAGGTATATAAATGCTATGGAAGTGCCAATAAAGACAAGGAAAATATTTAAATCAAAGTAATGATGATAATAAAGATTTGTACTGGAAGTTCGTGTCACCTCAATGGTTCTTACGACGTGATTCAGGAATTCAAGAGTTTGCTGAAGAAATACGATGTCGAAGACTTGATTGAACTGAAAGCTAGTTTTTGCTTCAACGAGTGCATCAATGGCGTGAATGTAAAGTGCGAGACTGGATCCATGATGAACCAGGAGATGCCGAATATGACGCTGTGTGACGACGGTTTTCTCCTGCATCATGTCACCAAGGAGAATGCCGAGGATCTTTTTGTGAAGCAGATCTATCCTTTGCTTAACCTCAAATAAAATGTCTGAGACTATAACGATACGCAATGGCCTTGACCTGCCCATCAGTGGAGTCGCTGAGAAGCGCCTCACCGATGCGCGCAGCATCACGACCTACGCCATGAAGCCCACTGACTTTGTGGGACTCACGCCGCGATTGCTGGTCGAGGAAGGCGATAGGGTGGCTGTCGGCGATGCCTTGTTTTGCGACAAGAGCGATGAACGCATTCGCTTCACTTCACCCGTCAACGGGCAGGTGAAAGCCATCGTGAGAGGCGAGAAACGCAAGCTTTTGGAGGTGGTTGTGGAAGCGGATTTCAAATCCGCAGGCTCGACCGTCGCTGATTACAAATCAGCGGCAGCGGCTTTGACCACGGCAGATGCAATTAAAGCAGCCATGCTGCAATGCGGTCTTTGGACACAACTGCGCCAGCGGCCTTTTGGCACCGTCGCCAACCCCGATGACAAGCCCAAGGCCATCTTCATCAGCGCATTCAGCAGTGCACCTTTGGCACCTGATTACGACTTTATTATGCGGGGTAGGGAAGAGCCTCTCAAAATAGGCCTTGAGGCGCTGGCAAAGTTGACGAACGGAAAAGTCCATATTTGTTTCCGTCCCAATCAGCATCTTGCTTCAACAATTCAACAATTAAACAATCAACAGTTCAACATCCACTTTATTAACGGTCCTCACCCTGCTGGAAACATCGGCACACAAATCGCCCACATCGACCCTATTAATAAAGGAGAAATCGTCTGGACGATGAACCTGCAGGACGTTGCCGTGCTGGGTGAACTGGTTGCCACTGGCATTTACAAGCCTGAGCGTGTTGTCGCCGTGGCCGGACCCAATATTAAGAACCCACATTATTACCGTGTAAAGTGTGGGGCTTGTTTAGCTGAGATTACGAAAGCGCAACTGCTTAACAATGAATATCCTAAGATGGATGCCAGCGATGTCACGAAGGAAAACCGCGTCATTTCTGGCGACATCCTGAGCGGCACACAAATCGCCGCTGATGGCTTTCTGAGTGCCTACGATGACCTGGTGAGCATCCTGCCCGAAGGCGACTATTACGACTTCATGGGCTGGCTGATGCCTGGCTTCAGGAAGTTCAGCTTCTCGCGTACCTTCCTCAGTGGTTTCATGCCGAAAAGCACCTTCAAGCCCATGGGCATCGAGCTTCCGCGCTTCGAAAACTTCTGGAAATTCGATACCAACACCCACGGCGACTTGCGCCCCTTGGTATTCACGGGCAACTTCGAGCGGGTCTTCCCCTTCGACATTTATCCCACTCAACTCATCAAGGCCTGCATCATCGGCGACATTGAGCTGATGGAGAACTTGGGCATCTATGAGGTCGAGCCCGAAGACTTCGCCATTTGCGAGTTCATCGACACATCGAAAACCGACATCCAAGCTATCATCCGTGAGGCATTGGAGAAACTGAGAAAGGAGGGATTATCATGAGTAAGAAGTTAGGAGTTAGGAGTGAGGAGTATAAAGTGAAGAGTACTGCGTTTAAAGGACTGGCAAAGTGGTTCGAGACCCATAAGCCTAAAGGGAAATGGGCTTGGCTGGGAAGCACATACGAAGCTTTCCATACCTTTGCCTTCACGCCCAATCGGGTCACCAAGCGCGGCAGCCATGTTCGTGACGCCATCGATTTGAAACGCGCCATGATTATGGTTGTCATCGCCCTCGTTCCTGCCATGCTCTTCGGTATGTGGAATATCGGCTATCAGACTTCGCTTCACGCCACGGATTGGCCTTACGAACTGGGTACAGTAGCCAGTTGGTGGTACTGCCTTTGGTTTGGCTTCTTGAGAATGCTGCCCATGTTGGCAGTGTCGTATATCGTCGGTTTGGGCATTGAATTCACCTTCGCGCAGATACGTCACCATGAGGTGAACGAAGGCTTTTTGGTCACAGGTTTCATCATCCCGATGATTGTACCGGTCACCACACCTTTGTGGCAACTCGCTCTTGCCGTGGCCTTTGCCGTCATCATCGGCAAGGAGGTCTTCGGCGGCACGGGAATGAATTTCCTCAATCCCGCCTTGGTGGCGCGCGCCTTCCTCTTCTTCGCTTATCCCACAAGGATGTCGGGCGACAACGTATGGATTGCCGCCGACCTCTGGGGCACCGACGCCATCACGAGCGCCACGCCTTTGGCTGAATTGGCCGCTGGCGTGCATCCTTCGGCTTCCGCCTTGGATATGTTCATCGGAACCATTCCTGGGTCTACCTGTGAGACCTCTGTGATAGCCATTTTGTTAGGCGCCATTCTGTTGTTGTTCACGGGTATCGCCAGTTGGCGTGTCATGCTTTCTGTCGTGCTTGGCGGTGGTCTCATGGGCTTGTTATTCAATGCCATTGGCGCCAACGAATACATGCAAGTGCCATTCTACTATCATTACCTGATGGGCGGTTTCATGTTCGGTGCGGTCTTCATGGCCACCGACCCTGTTACGGCAGCTCAGACCAACATAGGCAAGTGGATCTATGGCCTGCTCATCGGTATCTTTGCCGTGATGCTCCGTGTCATCAACCCGGCCTATCCTGAGGGTATGATGCTCAGCATCCTGCTCATGAACTGCTTCGCTCCGCTCATCGACCACTGCGTGGTGGCCAGGAACATCAAAATGCGCCAACATCGTGCCTTAAAACTCTCAAAAACCGTTAAGTCATGAAGAAAGATGTCAATAGCAATCGGTATATCTTCTTGTACGCCACTATTTTAATCATCATTGTGGCGGTACTGCTCACGGTGACGGCCTTGTGGCTACAACCTTTCCAAGACCGCAACAAGAAGAACGAGAAACGTATCAGCATCCTTACGGCGGCTGGCATTCCCAATGTGGATGCCAAAAATGCCCCCTTGCTTTTCGAGAAGCATTGCACGGGTTCGTTTCTGTTGGATGAGAGCGGCAATATCTCTGAGGACGGAACCCTTCCTTTATTTGTCATCGATCGCCAAATCAGCGTCATCCCCATGCAGGGCAACGGACTTTGGGGTCCCATTTGGGGCTATCTCGCCATTGCTGCCGATGGCAGGACCATTTTGGGTGCCAACTTCGACCACAAGTCGGAAACCCCTGGTTTGGGCGGTGAAATCACGACCGAGAAATTCAAAGGTCAATTCTCTGGAAAACAGATACTTGAAAATGGGAACATTGTTCCTATTCAATTTGATGCCATCACAGGCGCAACCAAGACTTCGAATGGAGTTAAAGAAATGATTGACAATACTTTGGAGAAATATTCGGCATATTTAAGCAGAATAGCAGAGAGAGGAGAATAACTATGGCTAACTTGAAGAAACTCATTATAGAACCGCTGCGCAAGACGAATCCTGTCACCGTTTTGGTGTTGGGTATCTGCTCTTGCCTTGCCGTGACCGCCCAACTCAAGCCTGCTTTGGTAATGGGCCTTTCAGTGACGGTTGTGACGGCGTTGTCGAATTTCATCATCTCGCTGCTGCGAAAGGGCATCCCTAACCGTATCCGTATCATCGTGCAACTTGTTGTTGTGGCCACTTTGGTCATCTTGATTGACCAATTCCTGAAGGCCTTCGCCTACGATGTGAGCAAGCAACTATCTGTTTATGTGGGACTTATCATCACCAACTGCATTATCATGGGCCGTTTGGAGGCTTTTGCCTTGTCGCATGGGCCTGGAGAATCGTTCTTGGACGGCTTAGGCAACGGGTTGGGTTACAGTTTGATACTTGTCATTGTAGCCTTTTTCCGTGAACTCTTTGGCTCAGGTACTTTGCTTGGCTATCAGGTCATCCCGCAGTCGTTCTACGAGGCTGGTTATCAAAACAACGGACTCATGATTTTGCCGCCGATGGCGCTAATCGTAGTAGGTGTCATCATTTGGATTCAGCGTACCCGTAACCCCGAAATGCAAGAGAACAACCAAAACTAATAGGCATGGAATACTTTAACCTGTTCATAAAATCGGTTTTCGTTGACAATATGATCTTCGCGTACTTCCTTGGTATGTGTTCGTATCTTGCCGTTTCGAAGACAGTGAAAACAAGCGCTGGTTTAGGGCTTGCCGTGACTTTCGTGTTGGTCGTCACCGTTCCAGTCAACTATCTGATCAACAAATATTTGCTTTTGCCTGGTGCTTTGTCATGGATCAGCCCCAAATTGGCTTCTGTCGATTTGAGCTTCCTGACCTATATCCTCTTCATCGCCATCATAGCAGCCATTGTGCAAATCTTGGAGATGGTGATTGAGACCTTTACGCCGTCGCTCTATTCCGCCTTGGGCATTTTCCTACCGCTGATTGCGGTGAACTGTGCCATCTTGGGTTGCTCGCTCTTCATGCAGGAGCGCAACTTCAGCAACGTGGGTGAGGCCGCCGTGTTCGGTCTCGGCTCAGGCATTGGCTGGCTGCTGGCCATTGTGGCCATCGCTGCCATTCGCGAGAAACTGCGCTATTCCAAAGTTCCCAAAGGTCTGCAGGGTGTAGGCATCTCATTTATCATCACTGGCTTGATGGGTATCGCTTTCATGGCCTTTATGGGCATAAAAATATGATATTATGGATTTTACAACCAATATATTACTTAGCATTATTGTTTTTTTAGGCATCGTCTTGCTGCTTGTTGCCCTATTGCTATGGGTGCGTAACAAACTCATGCCCAAAGGTGAGGTGAAAATCACCATCAACGACGACAAAGTGCTGACCGTCCCGACGGGCAACACGTTGATTGCCACGTTGGCCGAACAGAAAGTGTATCTTCCCTCTGCCTGTGGTGGCAAAGGCTCGTGCGGCCAGTGCAAATGCCGTGTAGTGGAAGGCGGCGGAACGATTTTGCCCACCGAAGTAGGATTCTTCACCCGCAAACAGATTCAGGACCACTGGCGCTTAGGGTGCCAGGTGAAGGTGAAGGAAAACCTGAAAATCGTGGTGCCGCAGTCGATTCTGAACGTGAAGGAATACGAATGCACGGTGGTCAGCAACCGCAACGTGGCCACTTTTATCAAGGAGTTCAAGGTGCAGTTGCCTGCCGGTGAGCACATGGATTTCGTGCCTGGCTCATACGCACAAATCAAGATACCGAAGTTCGACATCAAATATGCCGATTTCGACAAGGAACTGATAGGGGAGGAATACCTGCCTTCGTGGGAGAAATTCAAGATGTTTGACCTGCGGTGTGTCAACACTGAACCCACTATCCGTGCCTATTCGATGGCCAACTATCCCGCTGAGGGCGATGTCTTTATGCTGACGGTGCGCATCGCAACGCCACCTTTCAAACCTGACCGTTCGGGATTCATGAATGTCAACCCTGGCATTGCCTCATCGTATATTTTCTCGTTGAAACCTGGTGATAAGGTTATCATGTCGGGACCTTATGGGGAATTTCATGTGAAAGAACATGACACTGATGGAGCCGGCCCTTCGACAGGCTCAGGGACCGCTAACTCTCAACTCTCAACTCTCAACTCTAAACTACCAGAGATGATATGGGTAGGCGGTGGTGCAGGTATGGCTCCGCTTCGTGCACAAATCATGCACTTGACCCGTACCTTGAATGTAAGAGACCGCGAGATGCACTATTTCTATGGCGCTCGTGCCTTGAACGAGGTTTTCTATCTGCAAGACTTCCTGCAGCTTGAGAAAGACTTCCCCAACTTCCATTTCCACTTGGCTTTGGACCGTACCGACCCTGCGGCCGATGCACAAGGTGTGAAATATACTGCCGGTTTTGTGCATAATGTGATGTACGACACCTACCTGAAAGACCACAAAGCTCCCGAGGACATCGAATACTACATGTGCGGTCCCGGACCGATGAGTGCTGCCGTGGTCAACATGCTTGATAATTTGGGTGTGGCGCCCGAGAACATCTTGTATGATGACTTCGGTGGAGGAGCACCTAAGAAATAATCAACTGAAAATACTTATCATTATGAATTTACCAAAGATACATTCCATTTCCAAGAAGATCCTCGTCGGCGCCTTGGGCGCTTTCTTGAGTTTCTTCCTGCTGTTTCACGCCAGCGCCAACCTCCTCATTTTGAGACATGACGGCGGCGAGTGGTACAACGCATTCTGTCACTTCATGGGCACCTACATCATCGTCAAAGTGATGGAAATAGGGCTGCTTGCCGCACTGCTGCTGCATGTGGTTTTGGCCATTTGGTTGGCCGTTACCAACAAAATGGCCCGACCCAAGGGCTACCATAAGCCGCAACGCTCCAAAACGCACACTGGTTCCAAACTGCAAGTGTGGACGGGCATACTCATCTTCGCCTGCCTCATCATGCACTTCACCGACTTTTATTTCGTGAAAATCGGCTTGGTGAAAGGAAAATATTTGGCCAAAACGGAAGACGTCGTAGCCTTGAAAACCACTCAACCCGACGCAATCAACTATGCCGAGCAACACGGCGAATACTCAGCCAAGGAGAACTGGCTCACCAACTTCGACAAAGAAGACAAGGCTGTTCTTGAGGCTGCCGGACTTGAAGTCGAACCCGATTTTTACCACCAAGCCCGCGAGAAATTCAAGATCTTGCACATCGTCATTTCCTATTTGGTGTTCTTTACCGTCGTATGGTTCCACTTGCGGCATGGTTTTGCTGCCGTGTTCCAGACCTTCGGGTTGTATAACTACAAATACGGCAAAGCCATTGAGGTGCTTGGCCAAATCTATACTTGGGTAGTGTGCCTGATGTTCGCTGTCGTGGTCATCGGGGTATATTTCGGACTAGAATTATGACACGAGACTGCGAGACGCGAGACTACGAGACTGGGACAATCGTCCCGAAGTCCCGTGTCTCGAAGTCTCGAAGTCAAAAAAAAGATAAAGAATGAAACTTGACTCTAAAATACCTGCTGGTCCGCTGGCTGAAAAGTGGACGAATTATAAAGCTTCGCAGAAGCTGGTCAACCCGGCCAACAAGCGCAAACTCGACATCATCGTGGTCGGCACAGGACTGGCTGGAGCCTCGGCAGCTGCCTCACTCGGTGCTATGGGCTTCAACGTCGACATCTTCTGCATCCAAGACTCACCGCGGCGCGCCCACAGCATCGCTGCCCAAGGTGGCATTAATGCTGCCAAGAACTACCAGAACGACGGCGACAGCGTGGAACGCCTTTTCCGCGACACCATCAAGGGAGGCGACTATCGTGCCCGTGAGGCCAATGTGTACCGTCTGGCCGAGGTCAGCGGTGCCATCATCGACCAATGTGTGGCGCAAGGCGTGCCTTTCGCCCGCGACTACGGCGGGTTGCTCGATAATCGTTCATTCGGCGGCGCACAAGTGAGCCGTACCTTCTACGCAAAAGGTCAGACGGGTCAACAACTGCTGCTCGGTGCCTACGGTGCCTTGAGCCGTGAGATCGCACGAGGCACGGTGAAACTGCACACGCGCTGCGAGATGATGGACCTCGTCGTGGTGGAAGGCCGCGCCCGCGGCATTATTGTACGCAACCTCGTCACCGGCGACTTGGAGCGCTATGCAGCCCATGCCGTGGTGCTCGCCACAGGCGGCTACGGCAACCTCTATTACCTCTCCACCAATGCCATGAACAGCAACGGTAGCGCAGCATGGGTGTGCCACCGCAAGGGAGCCGCTTTTGCCAATCCCTGCTATGTGCAGATCCACCCGACCTGCATACCTGTGCATGGTGACTATCAATCAAAGCTCACCTTGATGAGCGAGAGCCTCCGCAACGACGGTCGCATTTGGGTGCCCAAGAAAAAGGAAGATGCCGAAGCAATACGTGCTGGGAAGTTGAAACCCACCGAGATACCCGAAGAAAACCGTGACTACTATCTGGAGCGTCGTTATCCTGCCTTCGGTAATCTTGTGCCCCGCGACGTAGCCAGCCGCGCCGCAAAAGAACGCTGCGACGCCGGCTATGGCGTAGGTACAGGCTATGCCGTCTACCTTGACTTCGCCGACGCCATCCAGTGTCTGGGCAAGGATGTCGTCGAACAGAAATACGGCAACCTCTTCCAGATGTACCAAAAAATCACGGACGAGAATCCTTACGAAACTCCGATGATGATCTATCCTGCCATCCACTACACGATGGGAGGACTTTGGGTCGACTACGAGCTGCAGACCACTATCCCTGGACTCTTCGCTGCTGGTGAAGCCAACTTCAGCGACCATGGCGCCAACCGTCTCGGTGCCTCCGCGCTGATGCAAGGTTTGGCCGACGGCTATTTCGTCTTGCCCTACACCATGCAGAACTATCTCGCCGACCAAATCTATGTGGGCAAGATTTCAGCCACAACGCCAGAATTTGATGCGGCAGAAGAGGTCGTTCGTGTCCGCCTCAACCGTTTATTACAAATCGGCGCGCAGGCAACTCTAAACTCTAAACTCTCAACTCTAAACTCCGTTGACCATTTCCACAAGGCTTTAGGCAAGATTATGTGGGAATACTGCGGTATGGCGCGCAACACAGAGAGCCTCACCAAAGCGAAGAAGCTGGTCTCAGAATTGGAAGAAGAGTTCTGGAAAAAAGTCTTCATCCCAGGCACTTCCAATGAATTCAACCCTGAGTTGGAGAAAGCCTATCGACTTGAAGATTATTTCGAGTTGGCACAACTCGTCATCGACGACGCCATGCATCGCGAGGAATCGTGCGGCGGACATTTCCGCACCGAGCACCAGACCCAAGATGGAGAAACCCTACGCGACGACGAGCGTTTCATGTATGTCGCCGCATGGGAATACCAGGGTCACGGTCATACCGAGACCATGGAGAAAGAGCCGTTGGTCTATGAACACATCCAAATCGCAAACCGTAATTACAAGTAAGCCATGAAGTTCACATTACATATTTGGAGACAGGAGAACGCCCGCGCCAAGGGCCATTTTGAGACCTATCCTTTGGAAGGCATCTCGCCCGACTGTTCTTTCCTTGAGATGCTTGACATCCTGAACGAGCAGCTCATCAACGACCACATCGCCCATCCCGTGTGCTTTGATAATGACTGTCGCGAGGGCATCTGCGGCATGTGCGGACTCTATATCAACGGCCGCCCACATGGCAACGACGACGGCATCACCACTTGTCAGCTGCACATGCGCAAGTTCCATGATGGAGACGATATCTGGATTGAGCCCTGGCGCGCCAAGCCGTTCCCTGTCATCCGTGACCTCGTGGTGGACCGTTCTGCCTTCGACAAGATCATCCAAGCGGGAGGCTACATCAGCACCACCACGGGCGGTGTGCCTGATGCCAACACGATTCCAGTTCCGAAACATAAAGCCGACATGGCCATGGATGCCGCATCCTGCATCGGTTGTGGCGCCTGTGTAGCAGCCTGCAAAAACGCCAGTGCGATGCTGTTTGTGGGTGCCAAGGTCAGCCATTTGGCTTTGTTGCCGCAAGGACAAATCGAGGCTGCCGACCGCGTTCACAAAATGGTCTGCAAGATGGACGAATTGGGCTTTGGCAGCTGCACCAACACCTACGCCTGCGAGGCCGAATGCCCGAAACTCATCAAGCGACAGAACATTTCGAGGCTCAATCGGCAATGGATTGGAGCGTTGTTTGGGAGAGATAGGAAATAAGAGAATAGAGAATAGCGCATAGCGTGATTCACATTCGTCAACAATAAAACAAAGAGGGTACACCCATTGGATGTGCCCTCAAACAACGTCTTTAAAACAATTTCAATTATAAAGCTTCCATCAATTTGACGGTATTGAAAATCGTCTTTTCCTTGGCTTCATTGCCGTATTTGTCAACGTCGACAACGTTTCGCGGGCTGTGGGTGATGCACACAGGACCGTTCAAGCAGCCGCCGTCACAGGCCATGCCTTCAAAGAAGTTCTCGGTGGCCTTGTTGAATTTCAACTTGGTCAAAGCGGCTTTACACTCGGCGATGCCGTTCATGGCGATAGGCTTCACGCCTTCCACGCCCATTTCCTTGGCCACGTCGGCGATGCCTTTGGCGATGCCGCCCGATTTGGCAAAGATACGGCCGTAGTAGGAAGCGTTGTTCAGCTCGGAGTCTTCCATCTGCGTAGTGTCGATTCCTCGAGCGTCGACGAAGGCTTGCAGCTCTTCAAATGACATGACGCTGTCAATGGCACCGCCAGTCTTTTCGAGCCTGTATTCCAGCTTCTTCGAAGTGCAGGGACCGATGAAGACGACCTTGGCCGTCGGGTCGGATTTCTTGATGAGGCGAGCGGTTTCCACCATAGGCGATACCGAAGAAGAAATGTATTGCTTCAGTTCGGGGAAGTTTTTCTCCACGAAACTTACAAACGAAGGACAGCACGAGGTGGTCATCAGTTTCTTCTCGTTCCATTCCTGGGCCTCACGATAAAGGGTGATGTCGGCACCAAGGGCGGCTTCCACAACGTGATGGAACCCTAACTTCTTGATGGCTGTTACCACCTGCGTGACACGTCCGAAACGGCATTGGCTGACGATGGCCGGCGCAATGACGGCATATACCTTATATTTGGTGTTGTTCTCCGATTTCTTCAGGATGTCGATAATGTCGAGGATGAGTGACTTGTCTGAGATGGCACCGAAGGGGCATTTATAGACACATGCACCGCAAGAGATACACTTCTCGTTGTCGATTTTGGCTTTCTTGTTCTCGTCGATGGAGATGGCCTTCACCTTGCAGCTCACCATACACGGGCGGTGTTGCAGAATGATGGCGGAGTAGGGGCAGGCTTGGGTGCATTTGCCGCACTCGATGCACTTATCCTTATCGACGGTGGCGCGATGGTTCACGATGGTGATGGCGTCCTTGGGGCACACTTCCTTGCAACTATGCACCATGCACCCACGACAAGCGGGTGTGACATAGATGCCGTCAATGGGACATTCGTCGCAGGCGCTGTCAATGACCTCGATGACGTTGGGGTTGCTCTTGTCGCCGCCCATTGCCATCTGGATGCGGTCTTGCAGGATGGCGCGTTCCTTGTAGATGCAGCAGCGCGTTTCGGCTTTCGGACCGGGGCTGAGCAACTTGGGAACTTCCATATAGGCTTCCTCCAATCCGCCCTCGTAGGCGCGACGGATGACTTCTTTCAGCACTTTGTATTTGACGAGTTGTACGTCGGTGTCAAAAATCCTTTGTGAGTTCATCTTATGCTATTTTCTTGTTTGGTTATGTAAGATTTCAAATTAAATGACTCGAGACATCGGGACTATGACTTGTGACTATGACAATGACCGCTTTGGACAAAGGCTTAAACTACAGCGTTTCGTGAAACCGGTCATGGTCATGGTCGATGGTCATAGTCAAAAGTCCTATGTCTCGTGTCAATCCGTCCCATGTCAATAATAATTCAGTTCGACGATTTTGCCTATCTTGCGTAGGTCATTGGCAATTTTCTCCACGATCTTCATCTTCATCGTCGTGTCGATGGGCAGCCCTTGGTGGGCCACATTGACGCTTTGCCCGACGAAGAAGGTGATGTGGGTGGCGCGCTCAAAGAGGTAATCCGCAAGGAGCGAGGCACCGTCTTTCTTGGTGAAGGTCTTGGGCGTCAGGTCGGAGATGGAGATGTATTTCTCCAACATTTGCATCAGTCGGCGCAAGGTGAGCACGCCTTCGGTGGTCAGGTCGATGCCTTTGATATAGCCGATAGGGGGCACTTCTTTGTCGGGGAAATCGAAGCTGGTCTTCAACTCGGTTTTCAGGTGGCGTGCCACTATGGTGGAGCTGGTGCCGCCGCAAACGATTTTCTTCGAGGGACCTGCCAAGAACTGCTCGATGTAGAAGTCATCCTTCTCCTTGTCAACAGGCGGACCGACCATGATGTTGACATCCAAGCGCTTGCGAATCTTGACGGCGGCCACAGTGGTATCGTCGCCAGGCTTGTCGGCGTAGAGGTCGTTGCAGGCCGATGCCAAGAGGCAGGCCACGGCACGGGCCGACATAGAGCGCGTGATGTTGGCATTGAGGTGCTCCATGATTTGGTCGCGTTCCCAACCGAAGTTGAGGATTTGCCCAATGCCAGCATGAATGGTGCCGTCGGACATGACAATGATGATGTCATCTTCCTCAAGGTTGAGTTCGGTGCGATATACCTTTTTGCCACACACATCCAGTTCAATACGCTCAAAGTTCTGGCATTGGCCACGATGGTAGTAGATGGCCTCGGGGTTGTCGAACTCGAACATGATGCCTTTGCCCTCGGTGTTCACATGGATGATGGAGAAGGTGGAGTAGGCTACACCACGCTCCGAGCACACCGGAAGGGTTTGGATGATGGTCTCCACACATTCGTAGATGTCGATGTCGTTGGCGGCCATCGTGCAGAGGATCTTGGAGGTGAGCGTGGAAAGGATATTAGCCTTCACGCCGCTACCCAAACCGTCGGCCAAGACGAGGGTGGTGAAGCCGTCCTTAACGGTGCAGGCCACATTGTCGCCGCATAATTCCTCGCCGACATGGTTCAGCGAGGTGCATCCCGTTTCTAAGCAGAGTTCCATCAGTTCTTCTTGTTTTCTTCGGTTAGGGTTTTCTTGAGTTTCAGTAAGGCCACCTTAGTTTCGGCTGTGGTTTCGCCCAATAGCGACGCAATCTCCTGAGCCACACGCATTTGCTTCTTGATAACCTCATCAGTCGTGGTCAAGGTTTCCATCTTCACCTTCATGATGCGGTTTTCGTAATCGACGGAATCGGTGACGTCTTTCAGGATGCCGAAGATGACGTTTTGTCCAGCCAGGTAGTTGATGGATATGTCGACGTATTTTCCAGTGGTGGGTATGTGCGTTTGTTTGCAGCTGATGTGCTTCTTTTGCGTATAGGCGTTGTAGAAGTCGATGGGGCTGAAGAAGTCGGCAGCAGGCCTTCCCTTGGCGTTGGGGTCGTCGATGCCGAGGAGCTCCCTACCTTTATTGTTGATTTCCTGAATATTGAGTTCCGAATCAAGGACGATGATGCCTTCAGGACTGTTTTGGATGATCTCGAACGAGAGCGACTCGGCACGCTGGCGCATGTAAGGCAGGCAGATCTCGATGTCGGCATAGCCGTTGTAAACGGCCCAAGCCTTTTCGCGGCAGGTGGCATAGCCGCATGAACCGCAATTCAGTTCGTCTTCGGGTTTCATCTTACCGGTCTGGTGCAGGATGGCCTCAATCTCGCGCTCAGGGGCAGCCATGCTGTGGCTACGAAGGCGCGGATGTGCGGCGGCAAGACTTAAGTCGAGCGGGCTGTCGTCTTGAGGTCCGGTCAGGGCTTGTTTTTCGCGGCTGACATACTTGCGCACATCGGCAGTGGCCTTGATGGAGCCACCCTCTTTGACCAACGAGCAAGGTCCATTCACACAGGCGTCCACGCAAAGGTTGATTTCCATCACCACATGGTCGAGATGCTCGATGTGCTCCAAAGCCTCGACGCACTTCTTCGGGCCGTCGACGGCGATGTATTCGTAGCCCTCGGGTAACACGGGGAAGGAGTTGATGATACCTTGCGGTATCGGGTATTCCTTGGCAAGGTTAGGCGTGCCGTTTTTCTTGTTGAGGCTAAGGTTGGAGATTTCGTCGAGTTTGATGTTCCTCTCGTCGAAGAGTGCCACCACATCCTCGAAGGTCAGCACATGGTCAATCAAATGACATTCATCGGCTTCACGCTTCTTGGCGATGCAGGGGCCGATGAAGACGATTCGAGCCTCTGGGTGTTGCTTCTTGATGATTTTGGCATGGGCCACCATCGGTGAGTCAACAGGAGCAAGGTATTTGAGTGCCTTTGGATAGTATTCCTGTATCATGCGGCAAGCGGCAGGGCAGGCCGATGTGATGAAATTGGTGAACTCGCCCGTCTTGAGCAGGCGCGCATATTCCTTGGTGACGGCTTGTGCACCGACTGCAGTTTCTTCCGCATCGGCAAAGCCTAACTTGGCCAAGGCCAATTTCATTACGCCAAAGTCGGTGAGACCGAAGCTTGATATGAACGATGGGGCAACGCTGGCAATCACCTTGTCGGTGCCTGCCAACAATTGTTTCACTTCTTCCAGTTCGCTGTGGACGATCTTCGCATTTTGCGGACAAGCCAGCGTGCAGTGGCCACACAATATGCAGCGGTCTTCAATAATTTCGGCCTGATGGCCCTTGAAGTCGATGGCTTTCACCGGACATTCGCGAAGGCATTTGTAGCAATCCTTACATCTCGCATTGCGAAACTCTAAATATTTCGACATGTCGTTCTGTTTTAGATTTCAATCAGGGGATAGATTTCCTTTACGAAAAGTTCTTCTGCGTTGTCTTTGGTGACGTTGTGCAAAAGCAAGAAGCCGTCTTCGGCGCTGATGCTGGCTTTCTTCATCATGTTTTCCGAAATATCGTCGGTCTTTATGTTCACGCCTTGGGCGCAATGGCCGAGGCAGAAACTGGCTTGCAGTTCGACCAGGTCTTCAACGTCATACTTCTTGAGGATGTCTTTCATAGCTAGAATGACATCGTAGGAACCTTTCAGGTGGCATGAACTGCCAACGCATACTTTAATATTCATTTTGGGTTAGTTTTAAAGGGTTATTTTGTTTTGAACGATATTTTCTTGCTTTTGTTGTGGTGTCGTTTAAAAATTAGGTCGGGTGGCCACTTTTTTTTGTGGTCACCCGTAAGTTTTAATGTTCTATCAACTCAAAAATTAACTTCAGTATCGTAATAGCAGCACTTCAGCAGTTCTTCCATCTCCTTTTGCGTCGGGATGCGTGGGTTGGAGCCTGTGCAGGCGTCGCCGATAGCGTTCTTGGCGATTTCGGGCAGCCTTTCAAGGAACACGTTCTCAGGCACAAAGCCTTGTTCGCAAGGGTAGGAGTCGGCACCGTAATGCTTGATGCAGTGCGGGATGTTGAGGTCGTCGTTCATCTTGCGCAGTGCGGCGATGAGCAGGGCAACTTTTTCGTCGTCGTTGCTGCCACCAAGGTTCATATTGTCAGCGATGACGCCGTAGCGTTGCTTTGCCTCAGGATTCTTGGCGTTGAAGGCGATCACCTTGGGCAGATACATGGCGTTGGCGGCACCGTGGATGATGTGTGCGCCAAAGTCAGCAAATGCGGCTCCCGTCTTGTGGGCCATCGAGTGGACGATGCCTAACAGAGCGTTGGAGAAGGCCATGCCAGCGAGGCATTGTGCGTTGTGCATCTCGTTGCGGGCGGTCACGTCGCCGTTGTATGAGTTCACCAAGTCTCTTTGGATCATTTTGATGGCGTGCATAGCCAGCGGGTCGGTGTAGTCGCAGTGGGCGGTCGAGACGTAGGCTTCAATGGCGTGCGTCATGGCGTCCATACCGGTGTGGGCGACCAGCTTCTTAGGCATGGTCTGTGCCAAGGCTGGGTCAACGATAGCCACATCGGGCGTGATTTCAAAGTCAGCGATGGGGTATTTGATGCCCTTGGCATAGTCGGTGATGATGGAGAAAGCAGTCACTTCGGTGGCTGTACCCGAGGTGGACGAAACAGCGCAGAAATGGGCCTTGGTTCTCAGTTTAGGCAGACCGAACACCTTGCACATATCCTCAAATGAGGTTTCAGGGTATTCGTATTTGATCCACATGGCTTTGGCTGCATCGATGGGCGAACCACCACCGATGGCGACAATCCAGTCGGGTTGGAACTCTTGCATAACAGCAGCACCTTTCATAACAGTCTCCACCGACGGGTCGGGCTCGATGCCGTCAATCACTTTCACATCCATGCCAGCTTCTTGCAAATAGGCAATGGCTCTATCCAAAAATCCAAAGCGTTTCATGCTTCCTCCGCCAACGCAGATAACAGCACGTTTGCCAGTGAAGGTCTTCAATGCTTCTAATGCGTTCTCACCATGATAAAGGTCTCTCGGTAATGTGAATCTATTCATTTTATTTTGGTTTTAATTGTTTATTATTAAGGTTGTTTTGTTTTGGTTATTGGTTGTTGAAAATCCTTTTGTTTTCAGTAATATGCTGATTTCTTCTTATTTCGATATTTTTTTATTGATTTTTATTTCTTCTCTTTGGTTACTATCAATCTATTAGTTTTTGTAAATTATATGGATTATTTGTTGTTGTTCAATTTCTTGGCAAGCTGTTGCGAAAGCACGGCTAAAGAGGAAGGAAGGTTCTCGTTTTTCACGAGGATGCCTTGTGGCACATTGAGTAAGGTGAAAGCGAAGTTCCAGATGGCAAGGATGCCGCACTCAACCATTTGGTCGCAGACGGCCTGAGCTTGGTCGGCGGGCACAGTGATAATACCGATTTTGACCCCTGTGCGCTTGATGTAGCTCTCCATTTTTTCCATGGGAAGGATGAATTTGTCGCCGACCTGAAGGCCGTGCAAGTCGGGGTCTTTGTCGAACCCGACCGTGATGTCAAGCCCCATGCTTGAAAACTCCTTGTTGGTTAGTATGAGCCGTCCAAGGCTTCCCACGCCGACCAAGATGGCTTCGTCCACATTATTATAACCCAAAAAATCACTTAAATCATTTAATAAGGTATCGATTTCAAAACCCGCGCGAGGCTTCCCTTCCACGCTACTCACTCCCGACAGGTCCTTGCGAACCAAGACGGGGTTGAGGTTGAGGCTTTGGGCAACGGCGGCAGCCGACACGTATTTCTCGCCTTGCTGCTGCATCTTGCGGATGTGGCTGTAGTAGAGCGGCAACCGACTCAAGGTCGATTTCGGTACTACGAGGGAGGTGTTGTGCTGTGTTGCCATACCGATAAAAATTTATCCATTTGTTTTGTGCTGCAAAAATAGTGCATTTTCCGATACGAGGTATCAAAAAAATGCACTATTTTTGAAAAGAATTATATATTGCTGTATTTCAATTTAATGAATAATCAATAGACAATTCAATAAAAGACGTTCAATTGTATCAATGATTCAAGCGGAAGCTTGTCGTTCTGCCACGCACGGACGTGGATCATGGACAACTCACTGCGAAGGTCAACCAACAGGAAGTAGCCCACATCACCATAGTTGTTTTCTTTTTGCGGAAGATTATGACGCACTATTATGTCCAAAACATGCCAATTGTAAGAGAAAACAAATCTACAACTGCCGTTTATCGTTGTTTTTCCGCATTGCAAATGCTGATATTCTCGCCTTCCGAATTGCAAATTAGGGAGTAGGGGGGCTAAGATTAAGATTAGTCTTCGCCGTTGTTAATTGAGGAGAAAGTGGTTACATATGTTTTCTGTCACAAAAAAATGACATTTTGTCAAAAAAATGTTGGTACAATACTTGATTTAAGAACTTGTAAAATATTTAAACTATGAAAAAAGGCCTTAGATTGTATTCGAGATGTGCCAACTTAAAACCAACAAGTTATTATAATATTCCAGATTTGACGAATCCAGAAAAATCAAATCGATACCATTATATGCAAGTGTTTCTTGATAATGGCGAGAAAACACAACAATTTGTGCCAAAGAAGAACAAATCAATTTTTAAGTACATGAATTTGGAGACGGCATTACATTGTTTAAAGAATAAAAACATAAGATTTGTCTTGCCGACCGAATGGCCTGATAAATTCGAAGGCAGGTTTTATCAAGCCAAAACCAACTTCAATTATCCTCCCTCTAATTCCATGTTCCCAAACCCTGTATTTTGCTGTTGCTTCACGACAAACAGGACAAGTGAAGCCTCTTGGAAAACATATTCATACGAAAAGTCAGGACTTGGTGAACATGTTGTTCAATTCGAACTTGATTTCAATGCACTTCGCGACGAATTTAGCAAAAACGTCACAGACCAGTTTTCCATATTTGAAGGACCTGTATTTTATCGTCTTTCTGATTACGAAATCAAGAATCTTCACAGATTTGGAAAAAACAAATACAGAATAAAAGATTTCTCACTTAATTCCGACATATGGAATGTTGACAGTTCAAACTGGCTTCCATTGTTGCTGATCAAAAGACAGCAGTTTTATTATGAAAACGAAATTCGATTTTTCCTGCCCGCCAATGATAATCGGAACAATTACGAAGAATATGTTTCTATAGATTGGAAAAGGGTCATAAAACAAATTTATATTGACCCCAAAGCATCTGATATGGAGATTGAAATCCTAACTAATTACTGCAATCAATATGATGTTCCTATTGGCAATAATGCTGGAGAAATTCAAATCACTAGAGCAAATTTGTATCAAATGGAAACAAACACGCCAATTGAAATTATCGATTTTTAAAATTGAAAACTAATTATTATGGTGAAGAGCATCGAATAAAGCCGTCTTCACGAGGAAAACGGCCTTGTTGTTTTAGGTTGGATTCCATTGATTTACGAGACGCGATAAATCGATGTCTCTACAGGCGAATACGTTGACGACAAACGTCATTGTTTCCCCATACCATCCAACCTTGTAGAGACGCGACTATCGCGTCTCCAACATCGCGTCTCTCACGATTTATCTCATCTCCACAAACGCCCCACCCACTGCCAACAACAAGCCCATAACGGCGGACGAGACAGCAGAAATCAATTCTCGGCTTTGTTTTATAATGCCAGGACGTTTCGCGGATTTCTGCCAGAATGATTGATAAAGACAACTAAAAATTTGACATTAATCCTACGGAACAAACGCATCGCTTTTTCTCTCATCGGATTGCACATCCAACCGACCTAGGGAGAACGGGTTCTTTAATTATGAATTTATCGTTCAATTGTTTTACTTCTTCTATAATTGGTTCATTTTCATCAACATACATCCATCTTAAGTCCACCAATTCTTTATATCCTTTCAGAAGTGCTTTAGTTTCTTTTGGGATAATCACCTTTATCAACTCCATGCCTGATGATGCAACGAGGTTTTCAATTGGAACATCAAGTAAATCTTCTGGTTGAACTGTGAAGAAACCATTTTGGTGGTCCATCCTTTTTATTCCTATTGGTAAGTCTCTATCATCTGGAAGGTAATAATCTTCTCGCAGCACATGTATTTTATGGTCTGTGAATGAAAATGGGGTGATTTTTTCGGGCTGAACACTTTTATGTGGATAAGCCAAAATCCATAGTGCCCCATCATTTTCCAACAATCCATCCTTGTCATTCATCAGAAAAGAAATTGATTTCCACATACTTGCAGACCAATCCATAAGACGCGAATGCATCCCTAAATGCCTTCCAACAGCCATATAAAACAGTGTTTTGTTGAAACTTGGATGCCTAAAGTCTTCATATTCATATTTCTTGCATATTTCTATCAATTCATTAAGAATTTCCTTTTCTTGGTCATAGTTCTCAACTTTGTTCCAAACAATAGTGGGCAAAAGGTCATACGAAGCGTTGGGAAGACCACGAAAAAGAAATTGATACCCACACATACGAATAAAGGAAATTGATAGTTCTAAATCTTTTACTTCCAGAATTGAATGGACTATTCGTGGAACATCTGACAAATGACTATACTTAACCTTAATCTGTGATGACGACACTTGACAACCAAAATCTTCTATACTATCTAAATCCAGTGTCTCTTGATTATCAAACAAATGCTCAATATCATCATCAGTCAAATTCACATTGTTGCAATTTTCATAGTTTTCTTGCATAATTTCTTTGTTTTAATGATTACACGCCTTGATAAGACGAACAGATTGTCCTGCCCCTCTGGATCCATATGAATCATCATTTAAAACAGATTCGGTAAAAGCGAGGCCATACGCATATGGTTGGCCACCATAACTAGATGATGACCAATAAAAACCAGCAGAATAAGGACCAGGACCTCCATTCACACCGTTACGATAACCTGCAGCAGGAAGGAACACTGCTCCATGAGATTCAAACGAATTCAGCCAAATAGATTCTGTAATTGTATTACTATTAAAACTCGCATTTCCATTATTGGTGTTGACTAAACTATAGTAGTTAGTACTCCAATTGTCAGGAAGCAAAATAACTCCTTTTACATCGTTAACCTTGGCTTTTGCGTAACGGACGCCAGACACAGTAGAACGCACTGTAAAGACATATATCCACTCGTCTTTCGTCAGTGTACGCCATTGGTTAATTGCATTGCCACCATTACTGATATCATTATACCCCCAGTCGGCCTGTCCCGTCTGATCATAGAGATTGAATGAGAGACTTCCATAAGCATAATAGTTATTAGCATCGCCATTTGTTGACCAGGGCTGGTAACAGACTGCACCATGGTTAAAACCGCTTGTAGCCCAGCAAAATAAATCTCTATCAACGCCATGTTCTTCACTGAATTGTCCGTTATCCCCAAGATAATCCCACTGGTTGTCGGCAAACTTCCAGTAAGGCGTGCTGGCACTACCTATGTATTGTAGGTTGCCTTGAGAGAAATAGACTTGGTCGCCATTAGCATTTATTGTGAATAAACCATTTATTGCGCCAACTGGAATAGATGTTTCAAAGTTTGCCACCAAAGATATATTTCCACTCACCGTGAAGGAATAGGAAGCATTGTTAGATACCACGCTACCTCCTTCCGTCCAATTGGTAAATTCATATCCAGAATTAGCAGATGCCGTTACCGTGCAAGACTGGCCATAGTTGTAACTACCACCTCCACTTACCGTGCCACCGTTGCTCGGGTTGGCGGAAACGCTAATCGTGTAGCTTTGTGCTTGGAATTGCGCCACAAGGGTTCGGTTACCACTTACCGTAAAGGTATAGTTGGCATTGGTGGAGACTTGGCTGCCGTTTTCCGTCCATCTCAAGAAGGTATATCCTGTATTTGCCGAAGCGGTCACCGTGCATGATTGCCCCTGCTGGTATGTGCCGCTACCACTTACCGTGCCACCATTACTTGGATTGGCAGATATAGCTATAGTGTAACTCGGTATTTCAGAAGTAGTGAAATTCACCTCACTTCCGTAGGCCGTGCCTTGGCTGTTGATGGCGTAAGCGCGCACATAGTAGGTGGTGCCTAGAGAAAGTCCACTCATGTTTACGGTATAGCTTCCTGTGCCTGTACCATTGCTGGCATGGCTGCTGCTGGTGGTCGGGTTATGGCTCGTACCCCAGCAGATACCACGTTCGGTTACGTTGGCACCTCCTGTGGCCGTCACATTGCCGCCACCTGTGGCCGATGTTTGGGTGATGTTGGTAACTTCACTAGTCGTTACAGTCGGCAACGTCACTTGCATAGTAAAGTTTGCCACCAACGACCGGTTGCTTGTCACCGTAAAGCTGTAATTTACATTGGTAGATACTTGTGTTCCGTTCTCTGTCCAATTGGTGAAGGTGTAGCCGCTATTGGCCAAAGCGGTCACCGTGCACGATTGCCCCTGCTGGTATGTGCCACCACCACCCACCGTGCCACCGCTACTTGGGTTGGCAGAAACGGCAATGGTATAGCTCGGTAAATCCGAAGTGATGAAGCTAACCTCACTGCCGTAAGCCGTGCCTGCACTATTGATGGCATAAGCCCTCACATAATATGTTGTGTTGGATGTTAGGCTTGTCATGTTTACCGTGTATGTGCCTGTTCCTGTTCCGTTGTTGGCATGGCTATTCGATGTGGTCGGGTTATGGCTCGTGCCCCAACAAATACCACGTTCGGTTACGTTGGCTCCGCCTGTGGCCGTCACATTGCCGCCGCCCGTAGCGGAGGTTTGAGTGATGTTGGTCACTTGGGATGTAGTCACTGTGGGCAAACCCGCCGCTGTAGTGAAAGTCACCTCACTTCCGTATGCCGTGCCTTGGCTGTTGATGGCGTATGCGCGCACATAGTAGGTGGTGCTTGGAGAAAGTCCGCTCATGTTTACGGTGTAGCTTCCTGTACCTGTGCCATTGCTGGCATGGCTACCGCTGGTGGTCGGGTTGTGGCTTGTTCCCCAACAGATACCACGCTCGGTTACGTTGGCACCACCACTGTTGGTTACATTGCCACCACCTGTAGCCGAGGTCTGCTGTATGTTGGTCACTTGGCCTGTCGTAACGGTAGGAAGGGTTATCGCCTGCTGTGTCGTGAAGCTAACTTCGCTGCCATAGCTCGTCCCAGCACTATTGATAGCGTATGCCCTCACGTAATACGTCGTACCAGGAGTCAAGCCTGTCATGTTTACGCTGAAGCTGCCCGTGCCCGTTCCGCTGTTGGCATGGCTGCCACTGGTGGTCGGGTTATGGGATGTGCTCCAGCAAATGCCGCGCGCTGTCACGGTGGCTCCGCCACTGTTGGTTACATTACCGCCACCTGTGGCAGTGGTTTGCTGTACGTTGGTCACTTGGCTGGTGGTCACCGTCGGGGCACTCACGTTCTGTGCCGTGGTGAAGTCCACCTCGTTGCCGTAGCTCACGCCAGCGCTGTTCTTGGCGTAGGCCCTCACGTAGTAGTGGGTGTTTGCTGTCAGACCGGTCATGTTCACCGTAAAGCCACCAGTGCCGGTGCCGTTGCTAGCATGGCTACCGCTTATCGTTGGGTTATGGCTCGTGCCCCAGCATACACCGCGCTCGGTCACCTCCGCGCCGCCTTCGTTGGTCACGTTGCCGCTGCCCCGCGCCGAGGTCTGCGTGATGTTGCTCACCTCGCCTGTGGTCACCGTCGGGAGTGTGGCCTGTGTGGTCAGCGTCTTCTCACTGCCGTAGGCCGTGCCTGCGCTATTGGTGGCGTAGGCCCTCACATAGTAAGTGGTGCCTGGGGCAAGGTCGGTCAGCTCTACGGAGAAAGTACCTGTACCCGTTCCACTGCTGCCATGCGTACCTGCCGTGGTCGGGTTGTGGCTCGTGCCCCAGCAGATACCTCTCTCCGTCACGATGGCGCCGCCTGCGTCGGTCACCTCGCCGTGTGCCGTGGTGTCGCTGATGTCACCCGTCACCACCGTGGGCAAAGTGGCTGCCGTGGTGAAGTCCTTCTGTTCGCCATAGGTAGTGCCTTGGTCGTTAGTGGCGTAGGCTCTTACGTAGTATTTCGTTCCTGGAGTGAGGTTGCTTATGCTCACAGTGTATTCCCCTGTTCCCGTGCCGCTTTGGGTATGGTTGCCGCTGGTGGTCGGGCTGGGACTGGTGCTCCAGCAGACGCCTCTTTCCGTCACTGCGCTGCCGCCCTGGTCGGTCACCTTGCCATGGCCCTTGGCCGTGGTCGAGGCGATGTCGGTAACATCGAGGGTCAACACCTCAGGCAGGCCTTCCAAGGCCGTGAAGCTCACCTCAGCGCCATAGGCCGTGCCTTGGCTGTTGGTGGCGTAGGCTCTCACATAATAGGTGGCATTGGGCGTGAGGTTCGTCATGCTTACGGTGTAGCTGCCCGCACCTGTGCCACTGCTGGCGTGGATGCCGCTTATCGTGGGGTTATGGCTTGTACCCCAACAGATACCTCTCTCCGTCACGTTGCTCGCGCCTTGGTCCGTCACCTCTCCACCGCCCTTCGCGCTGGTAGCGGTAATCTCGGTGATGCCCGAGGTGGTCACCACGGGCAGGCCTTCGGTGGTGGTGAAGGTGAGGTCTTCGCCGTAGGCTGTCCCCTTGGCGTTGGTGGCATAGGCGCGCACGTGGTAAATCTTATTAGGTGTGAAACCCGTCATAGCCACTTCAAACACACCCAAGGTGGCATCCGTGGCTGCGGCATGGCTGCCGATAGTGGTCGGGGTGGCGCTCAAGCTCCAGCACACACCGCGTTCGGTCAGTTCGAGGCCGCCGTCACTGGCCACGTTGCCCATGCAGGTGGCCGTGGTGGAGGTCACATTACTTACTTCAACAGTGGAGACTTCGGGAAGCAGGGCTTCGGCCAAAGTCTCAAACTCCAGCACCTCGCCAAAGCCGATGCCGGAGGCGTTCTTCGCATAGGCGCGGACGTAGTATTTCGTGGAAAAGGATAGACCTTCTATGCGTAACGTATATTGTCCCACACCGCCCGCAGCATGTTGCATCGTCTCGTCGTCCAAAGTCGGGTCGCCGTAGGTGTTCCAGCAGATGCCGCGTTCGGTCACCTCCTGTCCGCCTTCTGCCACCACCTCGCACTTCACGCGGACGGTGGTGCTGTCCAAGGCCATCACTTCCAATGTCTTCACCAGCGGGGAGTCGGCAGGCGTGGCGAAGGTCTTGGTCTCGGTCTTGTAAGGTTTCGAAAAACCGTAGTCCACCTCGTAGCAGTAATGGTATTCCGTGCCGGGTTGAAGACCTATTACTTCCACGGTATAGTCCGTTCCATCAATGTCGGCCACAAAGGCATGGGCATCGGCGAGGTCGTTCCTCTTCCCTACTTGCATCTTGATGCCATTGATCTTGCCGTCATAGGTATACACGCCAGAGACGGTGACGGTGGTCGGGGTATAATGGAAATATTCCCGTTCGAAGGTGATGGATTGGATGTTGGGCTCGTTGTCCTTCTTGCAGGAAAACAACAATGCGGCCAAGGCGATGGCCAGGATTGCGACGCTTAATATGCGGTTTATTTTTCTACTCATGTCTATAGGTTTTATCAATAGAGGCTTATTGAGTGCAAAATTAGTCTATTAATTCTCATATTCTACTTTCAACACACATTTTTTCCGTAAATTTTTTACGGATATTCATTATTATTATTATTTTTGCACCGTAAATCAATAAATCAATCATGCCATGCTTGCAAAGTTCTCTGTCAAAAACTACCGAGGTTTCCCAAAAGAAATCATCTGGGATCTTTCTAAACCAAGCAATTATGAGTTCCATCCTGAGGCTATAAAGAATGGCATTATCAAGAATGGTATCATTTATGGCCCCAATGGGTCGGGAAAAACCAACTTGGGATTGGCCTTATTTGACGTCGTGAACCACCTTTCCCAAAAATGGAAAAAACCTGATTATTATGGCAATTACGTTTATGCCGGCCATCCTCTCGAACCAGTAGAATTCAAATATGTCTTCCGATTTGACACAAAAACCGTTGATTATACCTATTCGAAAGACTCCTATGGTGACATTAAGACGGAGTCTCTAACAGTAAATCGAAAAATTGTGTTTCAGAGAGACTTGGTTCAGGTAAAACTAGACAAAAAGGCATTCCCGAGTATCAATGAAAAAGCGATAGAGAATCTTAATGTTCATGCCAACAATTTCTCTTTCGTGAATTTCCTGCTAACCTCTATGCCTCTACCTAAAGACCATTATCTTCTTCAACTTCAGCAGTTTGCTAATTCAATGCTATGGTTTAGATGCTTGAATGTCACAGAGTTTATTGGTTTAGAAACCAACGGTACTATTATCGACGAATACATCATCCGCAACAACTTAGTAAAAGATTTTGAGACGTTTCTCAAAGAAACAAGTGGCCAGGTTTTTGTTTTTGACACACCCAATCCAAACGACAAACGTCTTTATTGTCTTTTTGAAGGCAACAGAGTCTCTTTTCACAGCATTGCCTCCACAGGTACGGAATCTTTGGAACTGCTCTATTATTGGCTATCGAAAATGAATCAAACACAATTCGTTTTCATTGATGAATTTGATGCATTCTATCATTACAAGCTTTCTTTTGCAGTTTGTAAAAGGCTTTTCAATCTTGATAGTCAAGTGTTTCTCAGCTCGCACAACACCAGCCTGATGACCAATGACCTGCTTCGTCCTGACTGCAACTTCATTTTGAACAACAACAAGATCAAACCACTTTGCGACTGCACCGACAAGGAACTCCGTTGGGGTCACAGCATTGAGAAATTGTATCGTGGTGGAACATTTAATATTTAGGGTATGATACTTTTCGTTTTTGAAGGGAAGGAAAGGGAGGTCAATATTTTCAATGCCCTCAAGCAGTTGTTCTTCAACAGCGATGAAGTCATTGTTGAATTTACATACAATACTGGCTTCCATACTTTATTCAAGGAATTAAAAGAGAACGGCATGTCGTTGTTCAGGGTTTTACAGGAAGCATCGAAAAAACGAGAGAATGACACGCTAGGCGCATACACTGAGGACGATTTTTCGGAAGTGTTTCTCGTTTTTGATTACGATTTTCACTACAAGTTCATTCCTCTTGAACAATGGAACGACAACCTTAGGGAAATGCTAGCCTTTTTTAACGATGAAACGGACAATGGCAAGATGTATGTGAACTATCCTATGGTGGAATCCATCAGATACACGAAGCAGTTGCCCGACAAGGACTACTACAAATACACCATAAAAAGAGATGATTGTCCAAAAAAGAAAGGGGATCCGACAAGTGGTTTCAAACACAAGGCTGCAGCGTTCTCTGCATACAAGGGACTTGATTTCATCCAAATCAACGACAATAAAACTCCTACAGAGCGGAAAATTGTCCGCAAGAATTGGAATCTCCTCAAAAGGCAGAATGTTGCCAAAGCGAATTATCTCTGCACTGGACGAAACACTTTTCCTCGCAAAAAGAAACTGTTTGATCAATTAAGCATATTCGAGAATCAATGCACAAAATATGTCCAATCCGAGCCATGTTGCGTTTCAATTCTCAATTCCTTTCCGATTTTCTTGTACGAGTATTTTAAGTAGGGGGGCTCTTTTAGGGATTGTTTTGTCCTGATAATTTGATAAAAGTGGGACAAGAGACAACTATTATCATTCGTCACAAACTATTCAAATCTTTGTGACACATCATAATTATTGGGATATGCCAGATAATTATATCAAAGTAGGCAAAAAGTGATTGTTACCAAGCATAGCCCAAGCCAAGTTTGCCTTCGAGGGTTTGGAAGTTGGTGGTGACGGCTTCGGCAGAGAGGACGAAACCGCTCAGGTGGAGCTGGAGTCCGGCGGAGACATCCACACCTTGCACGCTGTTGTCCTTCATCTTGTACCATTGGCCGTCTTTATCCTGCCAACAGTGATTACGCACGCCGTAGCCCGCACCCACTCGGATGCAGAGCGGATCGGCAACACGAATCATGCAGCCAGCGATGATAGAGAGGCGGTCGGTAGTGGTTTGGCCGTTATACATGGGCAGGTAGCCACCCTCCACAAAACCCTGGGCATCGGCCTTCGGCAGGTTACCCATACCCGTGAAGCCGCCGTTGGTCATGGCACTGACAAACCAACCGAAATGTTTCACTTGACCCACGCTGAAGCCAAACGACAATTGAGGAGCAAAGGAATAAGCCACATTGGCCGTAACGAAGGTTTCCTTGCGCCACTTTTCCTTCAGCTTAATGCTCAGCTTGAACTTAACATTGTCGCTCTCGAAAGTGGAGAACTCCTTCAGCACATCCCATGTGATGCTTCGGTTGTAACCCGAAGGCACATCCTTGACATCACCTTCCACTTGTTTCAGCGGGCCACGAAAGGTGGTGCCACCATCAGTGGAGACATACAAACGCACAAACTCGGCTGGTTGGCTGAGGTCGTACTCAATAACAATCTTGTCGCCTATCTGGTGGACGTCCACAATTTGTTGGGCGAACGACGGCAGGGCAAAACCCAATGCCACGGCAAGGATAAGTAATAATCTTTTCATCTTTTTTTTGTTATTTGAGTTTGCGTTTTCTCCAAGTGTCGGCCAACGATGAACTGGCATTGGCCACAGGGGTCTGCATCTTCGAGTTTTCCACCATCGACATTCTGGTCACTTTGTCATTAATAAAGTCGGCCAAGTCGCCATAGTTCACATCACCTTTCGACTCTTGAAGCTTCTTCAGCAGGAAATAAGTGAACATGCCATGCGACTTGTCCTGATAGATATAGGCTGTTTCGTCACCCTGCGCTGCGGAGAAAACCACGGCGTTGCCTCTCAGCTGTCCGCTCTTCGACTTCACGGCGGCACCACGGCTTTCGGCCATCATGACACCATTACGGTTGGCACCGCTGAAACAGGCATCAATGAAATAGGTGATTGATTCTGCACTCGATGTACCCAAATCAGCATATAACTTGTCAAGACTATATCCCGATTCAGGATCGGTGGCATAGCCGTCCACAGGTAGCAGATAGGCATTGCGGCTCGACTCATCGGGGATGCCATGCCCAGAATAATAGACGATGCCTTTGGCCTCGCCTTTATACGCAACGAAAGTGTTTTTCAGCCAAAGCACCTCATGCTTCATATTGTTAAGCGTGGCATTGCGTTCCATACGGATGTTCTTCTCAGGAATGCCGAGTGCTTGGATGCAATACTGGCGAAACACTTCGCCGTCGTGAAGGGCAAAAGGCACATTCTGCTCTTTCTGGTAATCCTCGTTGGCGAAGATGACCACAAAGGTCTTGTCGTTAATGGTTTTGGATTGTGGAATGTTGACATCCACGTCCGACTGGCGAACTTCGTTTCTCGTATTGGCTGTGCCGATGCTGAAGCTGAACACGTCCGACTCCAAGTCTATGGTTTGGGCTTTACCAATAAAAGCCATCAAGGCTATTGACACAAAAAGTAAAGTACGTTTCATTATTCTTTGGTGATTTCAATGGGTTTGACAACAACTTGCATTTTCTTATCCAAGCGACGGTTTTTCAACAGCCAGCGTTGGAAGTCCTTGTAGGAAAGATAGCGGGGTAATTCCAGCTCCTCCTTTCCCACCTTGACCTTCATGGGAGCTGAAGTGTCGTTAGCTTTCACGAAAGGATTGGGCGAAAAGATGACATAGAGCATATCCCGTTCAAGATTCTTCTCACAGGTCAACACATATTCATCGCAAGCCTCACCGTTTTCGGCATGGTTGGACGAAAACAACACGTAAGGTTTGTTGGCTTTCACTTCGAACATGCCATCTGTGTCGCTGGCGTACGGTAGGAAACAATAGGCATCGCCTTTGTCATCCATCAGATAGACGGCAAGATAGCCTTGTGAGGGTGACTGGAAGGAGAGATAAATGTCATCGCCGTTGCGGAACTGGTCATCCTCAAATCGGCTTAGTGTACCGTTTTTAAGCACCTTGACACTGATGTCGATAGGCACGGAGACAATCTCACGCGCCAAGCCCCACACATGAGCAGTCACCATGAGGAAATCTTCCTCGTACGACACTTCCGTGACAGGATCCCTTGTATCTTTCAGCCATTCGCCTTTCACGGTGCTTTCGCCCAAAGCCAGCATGTTGATATAGGAATTGCCGTTCTCGTTCTGCTGGCGGGTATAGGTGGTTTGTTCAATCAAGGTACCGAATTCGTTGGCCAAGGCTTGGATGCGTGCCTGCTCAATGGCAGTGGCCCGAGCCGACTCAAGACTGACATCTTGAGGAGTATAATAGGTGTATTCCCCCTCCACCCTACGCTCTGACTGGGCGAAGAGTGAAGCGGGAAACACCAGCGTCAGAAGAATAACAACAATCTTTCTTGGCATTTGACAAATCTATTAGAATCCAAGAATCTTATCCAATTGTTTCGACAAGTCATCAGCTTTCTTTTCCAAGTCCTCACGCATGGTCTGCTTCATGATGTCCATGGCCATATCGTGGCTGTAGTACGTCACCGTTCTGACTTCCACATTGCCGTTTTCGAGGTCACGGTACATCTTTATGGGAACAATCACACGACCCAGTTTCTGCGAAACCAAGTTCTTGCTGGCGGCGACGCTCTCAGCTAAAGAAGTGGCCTGCTTTTGTGAAAGCTGCTTGTTGGCTAACTTGTTGTCGATTAATTCCGTCACCTCGGTCTGAATCTTACCGGCAAGGTCGAGCTTGGCAAGGTTAGTGGCTTGGAAGAGGGCTGCATCGTAGGTTTCGCCCACGGTCATGGCTTCACCAGCTACATATTTTTCGAAACCTTTTGCGTCTCTCTCCAAGGCTTTGTCATAGGATTCTTTCAACTGAAGATCCATGGCGATATTGCCAGGAGCCACCTTCCAGCCATCCTTTTTCAGCTGACGGACTTCCTTCTTGATGGATTTCTGGGCGGTTTTCTGGTCCTTGGTCAGGTTTTGTGAGGCGCAGCTGGCCATCATGACGAACGAGAGTGCGAGCACCAGGATTGTACTTAACTTTTTCATTTCTGTTTTCCTTTCTAAGTTTATGTTTAACGATTTTGTTTGTTCTTTGCTCAATAGTGGATTCAAGGTTTCAAATTTAGTCCAAAAATTCCAATTATTTTCATTCTTTTTCTATCTCACTGATTTTCACCTAATATAATCGACCAAGGCTCAGAGGCGGAAGGACGATAATAGCCTTCCCAAACGGGATAGCCGTCGGCGAGCACCTGCAAAAGCTGTGCCTTGTCCTGCTTGGCAAATGGAATCTCTATGCGAAACTGTCCGAAGGCATCGGTCTTCACCTCCATATCCTGAAGGCGTACCGTGGCGTTGGCCACCGGATTACCCGTCTTGAAGTCGGACACACGACCGAAGACCACGCCGAGTTCATTGTTGCGACGGATAGGCAAGCTGAAGGCCTTTTGCACCTGCACAACCGTATCGATAGGCAGATAGCCTTCGGCTTCAAACATGACATGCACCTGTGCGTTTCTATATTTATAAGGAATATCGTTCAGGAACACCGAATGGTTTTCAGCGGTCAGCGGGAAGGTCTGCACGGCATTGTCGGCATACTCGCACGTCAGCGTGCCTTTTTCGAAAGGCAGGTTAGGAATACTGTACGCCTTGTCTTCGGAGATATTCACACGCATCTGATAAGGCGTGGCCAAACGCCAAATGAAGTAGGCAGCGCAAGCCAGCAAGGCAAGTGCCACGCATCCTATTAGATAAAACCTTACCTTACGCGAGGTCCCTGAGCCCGTCGAAGGGCCGCTATGTATGTAACCATCCTCTGCCAATCGCTTGATGATTTCCTCATAAGCCACATCGGCGAACTTGCGCACATAGCCCAGTTGGTAGTCGAAGTTCTCCATCTCCGGGTTAGCCGAAAGCGGTGCAGCCTGCTTGGTGGCCACCATGAAGCACCCCGTGTTTTTCCAGCGTTCCATGAAGTCCTTGGCAGGATATCGCTGCTCCACATCGGGATGCGAGGGGTCTTTCACCACCACCTTCAAGTTGTCCTTGTCTGTGGTATCAATACCGACAACCAGCATCACATGTTGCGCACCGTCATAGCCAAAGGCGGCATCTTCTTGTTCGGGGTTGTCGTTGTCGACACCAACGATGATCTTATGACCTTGGCTCAGCTCATGCATGATGTGATAGATGCCGGCATTGCGCATCTGCACCGACTCCACGCCGTATGTGTTGAGCAGCTCACCCACAAAGTCGAATGCACTGCCTTTGCCTTCCTCGAACCAACCGTTCTTCTTGGCCAGTTCAGTCAGTTCCTCCGTGGTGGTCTCGATGCCATAGTTACCCAGCACCATCTGTTGTGCCTTGATGGCGCAGTCCATCTTCTCGGATGCAGCAGCGATAGCGTAGTCGTCGTAACCAATCATCGACTTGGCAAAGACGGAGGGACTGGAGGCAATGTCGGCCTGATAGGCGAGTTCGGTCCGGGCCATCATCAGGTCGTCCATGGCCTCGTCGTTTTCGGAGAGATAGGCTTCAACGGCAGAACGTTCCTCTTCCGTCAAGTTACCTTCGAGGTAACAGGCTATCATCTCATCCGTGATTTCAATTCTGTCGTTGTTCATATTTCTTTTTCTTTCAATAGGGTTCTCAATTCCATTCTTGCTTTCTTCGTCAGGTTGTAGACTGCCGAGACGGTGCATCCCATCTCTTCGGCGATGTCGTCGGCGCTCTTGCCTATCAGCTCTGCCAGCAACGCATAGCGCTCGCGTGGCTTGGAGAGGCGATCGATGGCCTTGTAGAGTTCGAGGCGGGTCATCTCATTCATGATGTCGTATTCGTCGGCCTCGTTCTTCTGGGTTTCTACAATCAATTGTGGCTCTACCACCACCAATTTGGTCTGATTGATGCGTTTTTTCTTGAAAAATCGTACTGCAATGACCGTCAACCAAGTGTTGAGCGATGACTTGAACTCAAACTTCCGCAAGCGGTTCCAGTCGTTTTCGCAGAGATAGAGATAGAATTCGGTAATCAGTTCCTCTTTCTTGCCCTGCGACTGAAACACGCTGTGGATAATATGGGCAAACATGCCGTTGCAGCGATGGAAAAACACATATTCGACCGCTTCCTGGTCGTTGGCCTGGAGCAACCTGACCAATTCACGGTCGGGAAGGCTGTCGAAATAGGCTATTCTTCTATCGTACATATAGGTTTGTTAGTTGTTGAGTTGTTGCTTTATCTTGTCAATCTTGTCCTGCACCTCGATGCCCTCAATGACATTCAGCATTTCATACATACGCAAGGCCTTGTTGAAGTATTTCTTTGAAGCCTTCTCCCAGCCTCTCTCCTTGTAAATCACACCGAGATAGGCGCATGACTTGGCGTATTTGGCACCCGATGTCGCAAAGTCGCTTTCAAACAGGTTGGCGTAGGTTTGCAGCACCATGATGTCGGCATACAGTGAATCAGTAGTGGGGATTGAATCCATTCCCGCTTTCGCCATCATTTCTTCTGGATCCTGCAACGGATAGGTCGAGGAGAAATCCGTATAGGCTTGGAGTACGGTTTCGTATGTTTGGCCACTCACCATGGCCATAGCACCTTCCATGTCGTTACCTTTCAGTTTGGAAACAAGTTCCTTTGTTGTGGCATCCGTGTCGTCCTCATTGACACGGGCAAAGGCGTATGCGTAATCGTCCATGGTTTGATAAGCACGTTGCAACTCGTTCTCAGCCTCCAGCTTCCAGTACTGGTATTCAGGCAACGAAAGACGATGGCTGGCATAATTCTCATCAAGAACGCGCATTGTGGCATCATAGCGTGAGATGCATGCAGTTTCCAAAAGGTCATAATAACGCATCCTTGCCTCGTTGATTTTAGTTGATGGAGCCATTACGATACGCAAGGTATCGCGATCGGTGAGCGTCCAGCCGTCGCGAGTGATGTGGACATTGACCACCTCGTAGCCATACTTCTTGGCTTTTAGGCCATGCACCACATCGCCCGTCTGATGTTCCCAGAAACTCAGCCTAAACACGCCGAAGGCGTCACTTGAAGTGGGATGGCAATCATGCGCCGATGGCACTGTGACGGATACGCCGCTCAATGTCTTGCCTTTGGAGTTCATCTCCACCACCTTGCCATATTGCACCATCTGTGCCGAAGCCTTCCCACAATGCAGGAAGGCAAGCATGACAATGCCATAAGACAAAAATCGTATTATTCTATTCATGGAAGTCTTTAAATTGAATTACAAAAATACAACAATATCTTTCACAAAACTAAAAAGTTACCACTATTGGGTTGTGCGGCCTCATGCTTGGCATACTCATGCCAATATCGGCACCGATATAGGTTGGGTCGCAGGCTATATATTTCTTGTTGCCCAGCATTAGATAGTCGCCTTCGACATTTTCGGTAAAACATACCGCCGTGGAAAGGTGCTCGGGATAGTCAAGCAACACCACGTCTAGCCCCATCAGTTCACGAACCAAGCAGGCAAATAGTATGGAGCGGTCTTCGCAGTCGCAGTATGGATAATACAGCGACTCGTCGGGATAGAGCGGACGTTCGTAACCAAATTGTTGTTGGTCGGTGGCATAGTCAAAGCCAGTTTGAACGAAGTTGATGAGGATGTTGGCAGCTTGAGTTTGGGTCTTGCCTTCAATAGCCTTGCGCAGAAAAGGATAAAGCGATTCTTTGGCCTGATCACTCAACGATGCCATTGAGTACAACTGCCATTCGGAATTAAGTGGGCAGCTGTTGTAGAAGTCAATCAAGTTTTGATTCAAAGCGACCGTGACCTTCACAGTTGGAAAACGCTTAGATACATGTGTTTTGGGTTCTGTTTTCCTGACAGTCAATTTGGGTTGACTCATCACAAGACTCATCAATTTTTCCTTTGGAAAAGCACAGTTGAAGATTTGGATAGATTTATGATCTATCGAATTATCAAAGCAATAGTATTTTATGTCGTTGATTCTGTAGAACCTATAACGGTAGATTTTAGCATCGGAACCTAATAAAGCACAAAGCCGATTGCCAGCTCTACCGATCCGCATCTGATAACCGGATTGGATAAGCAGATACATGTGGAGGACGACCGCTTCGTTGGTATGGCCACCGCAAAAAGATTCGGCGACCTGCTCGGTCAACATGACATAACCCCAGTCACAAAGGTTCAATTTGGTGCGGTTTTGAAGGCACTCGGCAATCATATTATCGAAAACCGGATCAGATAATTGCTTCCACAATGCAGACACACTTTTTTCTGAAGCATCCTTCATGTGCAAAGAGCTGGCATCAGGCAAATGGAACACTATGTCAGTTCCGTAGAATCTGATGACGGTTTCAGGAGCGTTTGGCTTAACCGTTGGAGATATAGGCTCGACGGGTTCTGGACGTACGACTGGAACAGGTGGCACAGGTTTGTTCTCAACGGGAATTGGTACAGGTTCTGGATGTGAATTTGGGTCAACCAAAACGGGAGTTGGAGGTTTAGGTAGTTTAGGGATTTCCTCGGCGGGTTGCGTCTCGAAAGCCGTCCATGGGTCGGCCATGAAACGAGCATATTCCTCGTTGGCTCTTCTGCGGAAATCGTTATATTCTTGTTGTGCTTGTTGACGGAATTTCTCGTATTCCTCCCGGGCATTCTGTTGGGACTCACGAACCCGTTGGTCCCAATCCGTGTCAACTTGTGCAAACAGCGACAAAGCTGTCACGCAAGCCAATGCAGTCATTATCAGTCTTTTCATTGTTTTATGTCAATTTAGATACAATTTATTTACTATAATAGTATCATAAAGATTGTAAAATTAGTCTATAAAATGAAAAAAACAATTTTCATTTTTTAAACAAACACTTCATATGATTGTTTTTGCGGCCTTTCCCCAAAAAACTCCCCACAAGCTTTCGGTTTATGGGTAAGTATTATACCCTTGTTCAAAAGGATGTATCACGGCACAATCTCTATCTCGATGCCAACACTCCAAGGTGAAGGCTGGTTGTTGGGGCTGCCTATCAAGAAATCTTCTTTGGTTATGACTGGTGACAGGCGGTAGCTACCATAAACGCCAACATTGAGCAAGTTTGCGATGCTATAGCTGATGCGCGTGGTGGCACCGTATTCGAAGAGGTTCATGGCTCTACAGTAGTTATAATAACTTGTGACTTTGCTGTTGTATGGTTTAGTCAGGTTGCCTTCAGCATCTTGCCATTTCATATTGTCCACAATCTTGACACGACGCAGGGCATTGATGCCGCCATAAACGCCTAAGTCCCAGTTGATGCCCCAAAGACGGATAACAACACGCTGCAGCAATTCGCCGCGCAGTTGCATCTGACGCATGATGGTTTCGCGATTCGCGACTTCCATGGCGTCTGGAATCTGTCCTTTGGCTACAAAGCGGTTCCAATCCAAGCCAAGACCCATACCTATTTTATAAGACTTGCCATACATCCAGCGGCGCCCGAAAGCGAAATGGCGGTTGAAGCCGTTCCAAGTGGCATTGGGCAAGTTGTAGTCGTATTGGAAGTAGGTTGTCTTTTGCCAACCTTCCTCTTTCACCTTTTTGAACGTACCGTTTTGGCTATTGGCCCAGTTGGTCAGCAAGTTGATATCTTCTCCCGAACCACTGACAGGGCAGGAGTCGTAGAAACCGTTGTAGCTGACATTGAGTTTCTTGCCTTTGCCCAAATCCCTATTGAGCAACTTGATGCCGGCGGAGTCGGGCCACACCTTATAATATCCTTCCAGCACGCCACCGTCGCCCTCCACGTTGATGAAGACACTTTGTCCCTCGATCAGTTTTGGGAAAGCAATCTTCACGCCATCCTTTTCCTGAACGAGGTCAAACGAGCGCTCGGCAGGTTTCAGGTCACCGGTGAAATAGGCGGCTTGTGGCACACCGTAGCCATACGCATAGTCATAATAAGGATAAAGGTCGGCAGATTTCTCGATTTCGGCCTTCATCTGAAGGGCTGTCAAGTTGCGTTTGGTCTGCCAGGCGCAGGCACAAAAACCGGCAGTAAGCGGACTGGAGAACGAGGTGCCTGAGGCATAGGTGTAACCGCCACCAGGTTTGGCGACCTCAGCATTGCCAAAGGCCACCACGTTGGGTTTGAGGCGTTTGTCGGCCGTGGGACCGTAAGAACTGAAGTCGATATGCTGATAGTTGTCCAATTCGTTCTCGATGCCTCCCACGGTGAGCACATTTTTCGCATCAGCGGGGGTGATGATGGTCATCCAGCGCTTGTCGCTACCTTCGTTGCCGGCGGAGTTGCAGATCAGGATACCTTTTTCAGCGGCTTTGTTGGCGGCTTTGGCCACGTAGGAAGTGCCGTCCATGTCGCGGGTCCAATGGCGGTCCTTGCCGTAGCCCAACGAGCTGTTGATGATGTCGGCGCCGTTTTTGTCGGCCCACTCGGCACCTTGTGCCCACCACACCTCTTCTTTAAAAGGCTCTGGGTCGATTTCGGTACGGGCCAAAAGGAACTCGGCACCCGTGGCGAGACCCATCTTTTGTCCTTCTTTGTTGATGCCCGCGATGCAGCTCAACACCATGGTGCCGTGGGTGCTCCAACCGTAGACGTCTTCACGCTTATTGGGGAAGTTGTAGGTCATCAGAATCTGATTGTTGTCGCGCAGATGTTGGAAAGCGGGGTGGGTGTTCACCTTCGGGAAGCCACCGTCCATCACGCAGATGCGCAGGCCCTTGCCGTCGATGCCTTTGTCGATGAAATGTTGGCCGCCGAAGCGTTTCAGCTGGTCGGTGAGTATGTCAACTGGCTCATCATCGTCAATGCGAGAAGGAACAACGAAGCAATCCACATTCGATGATTCTGGATTGTTTCGCTCCGCTTGCAATGACGCAACCGTACCATTGGAGACGATTTCCTGAATGCGAGCCACAAAAGGCAATTGTGCAATCAAGGCGGCATTGTCGTCGGTGGTCTCGACGCCCACGGCATTGAGCCATCGCGATTCGCCGAAAACCTCTGTAGAATAAGCGCTTACCGAATTGACATAACTGTCGTTCAATGGATAGTTGCTGATGTCATAAAGGTCGGCACCACATTGTTGATAACGCGCGATGGCCTTGGCATCAAAATAGGAGTAAGGATCGAATTGGGTGTCGTTTTTGTCGGTGAAGAAGACCCAGAAACACTTGTTTTGTGCCGTTATCGTGCTGGTTAGCAGAAAAAAAACGGCGATTAAGAAATTTTTTCTCATAAAAATTGAAATTTGTTGCAAAGGTATAGAATTATTTTCTACTTTTGTCGCATAATCACAAAATTAGTCTCACTATGGAAAATCTTACTAAAGAAAAATTCCAAATCTTCATGATGCTTTGCGCATCGGGTATCGACGGCAACATTTCTTATACTGAACTTGAGCGTATTCTCAACCAATTTGATGAAAAGAGCTATCGTGAAGTGTTTGACGAGTTCAAGAAGATGACCAGCCCGGCTTGGCTGAGTTTCTTCAAAGAGCATAAGGATGAATTCTTGAAGACCGAGGAGGACAAGGCAGCCTTTATGGCCGACCTTAACGACCTCGTTATGGCCGACGGCGAGAATTCGCCCAAGGAGCAGAATTTCATGAAAGTGCTCGAAATGCTTATTAACGACGAGCTTTAATTAAGACATAATATAGATTCCTGTCTGGATTGCTTCACTCCGTTCGCAAAGACGCAAAGCGGGTCAGCGCAATACGATGGTATTGTTGTCGTTTGGCGTCATTGCGTGGGAAGTACGACCGAAGCAATCCAGACATGTTTTTATCTGTAAAAAGCCATTTTCTAAATTAGAACGATTCTAATTTACAAACAGGGTGTCAATTCAATTTATAAAACATTGAAAAACAATATAGTATAAAACCATAAAATTTAGAAAAAACTTTCCATTTTATTTGGAATGAGTGCTTTATTTTTCTAAATTTGCAGCGTTTTTCGTGAGTTGTGTCTTCGCGGGAAACAAGCAAGAGAATCAAACTCAATAAATAACCATAAAAAAATCATTCTATGGCAAAAGTTAAGTCTTTAGCAGAACTGAAAGCTATGAGAGAAAAGCTTCAGTCGAAACTTGACCTTCGCGAAAAGAGCAACGACCCCGACTCTTTGGTGCAAATTAAGGTCGCAATGGCTACCTGCGGTATCGCTGCCGGTGCAAAACAAGTTATGGAACACATGATGGAGAAGGCCGACGAGCTGAAGCTCGGCATCGTCTTCACCCAGACCGGCTGCATGGGCTACTGCCACGCTGAGCCGACCATCGAGGTGAAGTGCCCTGGCAAGGACCCGATCGTCTTCGGTCATGTCGACAACAACCGCGCTGACGAAATCCTCACCAAGTATGTGATGAACAACGAAATGGTGGACGGCGTCATCCCCGTGAACTACGAAACTATCTAATAACTTAATTCGGAGGAATTTATATGGCAAAAATCAAGATGCACGTGCTGGTCTGCGGCGGTACAGGCTGCCAGGCTTCGGCAAGTGCTCAAATCATCAAGAACTTCGAGGACATTCTCGCCGCGAAGGGCTTGCAGGATGAAGTTCAGGTGGTCAGAACGGGTTGCTTCGGCTTCTGCGAGAAGGGCCCCATCGTCAAGATCATGCCTGACAACACTTTCTACACTCAGGTCAAGCCTGAAGACGTCGAGAAAATCGTGAACGAGCACATCATCAAGGGCCGTAAGGTCACCGACTTGCTCTACATGGATCCCGAGAACAAGGAACACGTTGCCGACTCGAAGCACATGGGCTTCTATCGTAAGCAACTCCGTATCGCCTTGCGTAACTGCGGTTTCATCAACCCCGAAAACATCGACGAGTGCATCTCGCGTGGCGGTTATGAAGCTCTTGGTAAGGTCTTGTCCGAGATGACTCCCCAACAGGTGGTCGACGAAGTCACCAAGTCAGGCCTCCGTGGCCGTGGCGGCGCTGGCTTCCCCACCGGCGTGAAATGGGGCCTCTGCGCAAAGAACAAGTGCGATGAGATGTACGTCATCTGCAATGCTGACGAAGGTGACCCGGGTGCGTTCATGGACCGTTCCATCATGGAAGGTGACCCGCACAGCATCGTCGAGGCTATGGCCATCTGTGGCTATGCCATCGGTGCTACCCACGGTTTGGTTTACATCCGTGCTGAATACCCGTTAGCTATCCACCGTCTGCAAGTCGCCATTGCCCAGGCTCGCGAATACGGCCTGCTCGGTAAGGACATCCTCGGCTCGGGCTTCGATTTCGACATCGAGCTCCGCTACGGCGCTGGTGCTTTCGTCTGCGGTGAAGAGACCGCTCTGATCCACTCGATGGAAGGCAAGCGTGGTGAACCTACCCTGAAGCCTCCGTTCCCGGCTGTCAGCGGTTATATGGCCAAGCCCTCCAACGTGAACAACGTGGAGACCTTCGCCAACGTGCCGATCATCATCACCAAGGGTGCCGACTGGTTCGCCAGCATCGGCTCCGAGAAGTCGAAGGGCACGAAGGTGTTCGCTCTGGCTGGTCAGATCAACAATGTCGGTCTGATTGAGGTCCCGATGGGCACGACCCTGCGCGACATCATTTACGAAATCGGTGGTGGTATCAAGGGTGGCCGTAAGTTTAAGGCCGTCCAGACTGGTGGTCCTTCAGGCGGCTGCTTGACTGAGAAACACCTCGATACTCCTATCGACTATGAAAGCCTTGCCGCTGCCGGCTCCATGATGGGCTCTGGTGGTATGGTGGTCATGGACGACACCTCCTGCATGGTGGCCATCGCCAAGTTCTACTTGGAGTTCACCTGCGAAGAGAGCTGCGGTAAGTGCTCGCCCTGCCGTATCGGTAACAAACGTATGCTCGAAATCCTCACCAAGATCACGGAAGGCAGAGGCACCATGGACGACCTCCAGGAACTCCGCAACCTCGCCGCTGTGATTAAGGATACCGCCCTCTGCGGTCTGGGTCAGACCTCACCGAACCCGGTGCTTTCGACCCTCGACAACTTCTGGGACGAGTATGTTGAGCACGTTGTTGACAAGAAATGCCGCGCTGGCGTCTGCAAGA
>JAEEGI010000588.1_pt1 | contig 105045 bp, 83 predicted proteins | sample 8958751 | NCBI WGS metagenome assembly JAEEGI01 (sample SAMN16246545, study PRJNA631951) | gut metagenome | biome: gut microbiome; feature: rumen; material: KS-attached | host: Bos | place: Iran: Karaj | collected 2018-10
GTGCTGTGGAAATTGAAGAAGAAGAGACTGGAGAATATGAAAAAGAGATAGAGCGTGGAGGTGAGGTAGCTTTGGAGCAGTTTTGGCTGCAAAAGACATTCTCTCCAGCCTTGAATCTACGTCTTGGGCACATGGTGGTTCCTGTAGGAGCCACCAACAATGCCCATATGCCCACCGAGTTTTTTACAGTCTATCGCCCCGAAGGTGAAAACACTATCATTCCTTGCACATGGCATGAGACAGGAATAAGTCTATGGGGGAAAATAGGTGCATGGCGATATGAGGCAATGTTTATTGCCGGACTCGATGCCGACCGTTTTGGAAACAAGGGATGGATACACGATGGTGCAGGAAGCCCCTACGAGTTCAAAATGGCAACAGCCTACGCCGGTGCCGTTCGCATCGACAATACATCAATTAAGGGTTTGCGACTTAGTTTGAGCGGCTATCTGGGAAATAGTGCCAACAATACTCTCAATGCCACTGGCAAGTATAAAGGTCTACACGGCACCGTAGCCATTGGTGCCATAGATTTCCTCTATAACGACCACAACTTCATCGCTCGTGGCAATTTTGACTACGGACACTTAAGCAACTCGCTGGAGATTTCCACAGCCAACATTTCATCTCGTGCAGACTCTCCCTCACCAAAAACAAATGTGGGCGAAGCTGCTATAGCTATGGGCATTGAGGCTGGCTACGACATCTTTTCTCAAATAGCTTCGCTCCAAAGCAAACAACAACGTCTTTATCTCTTTGGAAGATATGACTATTATGACTCAATGTTCAAGACAGTAAAACAAATGACCGATGAGAATATGTGGCAAAGACAAAAGGTGACCTTTGGTGTCAACTACTACCCTATTCCTCAAATCGCCATCAAGGGCGAGTACAGCTATCGCATTCTTTCATCACAATACAACAATGAGCCCACAATAAGTCTGGGCATTTGTTACAGCGGACTATTCCATATTTAAAATCTATAATCACATAAAAATAAAAAAACATAATGAAAGCAATTGAACAATTCAAAAAAGCCCTAATGCTCATCGCTTTAACAAGCATGACTCTGAGTTTCGCAGCTTGCAGCAGCGACAATGACGAACCCGACAACAACCTACTCGACAGTAAGAAGACTGCAATTATCACTCAGTATGTAAATGCCGTGGTTGTCCCCACCTACAAGTCACTTGCCGACGAGTCGAACGAGCTCGCCGACCTGTGCCGGCAGTTACGAGAGAATCCATCTCAAAGCCTAGTTCAGCAGTGCTGCGATAAATGGATTAGTGCACGCAAATACTGGGAATTGAGCGAAGCATTCCTCTTTGGCGCTGCAGCCGACTATAACATTGACCCTCACATCGACTCATGGCCCTTGCAGAAGTCACAACTCGACAATATCCTCAATAATGACGTGCTAATTGCTGCACTTGACGAGGATGGCGCAAGTGCCGACGCTTTTGCCACTCTGGGATATGGACTTTTAGGCTTCCATGCAGTGGAATATGTGCTCTTCAGAGATGGAGCTGCTCGCAATGTGAACGATATCAGCGAACGAGAACTGATTTATAACGCCGCTGTGGCACAGGACTTGGCAAACCAGACTGTACGCCTCGAGGCTTCATGGGCAGGAATTGACAACATTACTGCCGCCAAGCAGCAACAGCTTGCTGATTATGAGTTAGAGCCTTCTTTCAACTATGGAGAGAACATGATTGATGCTGGCAAGACGGGAAATACACTCTACAAAACACAACTTGCCGCAATGGAACAAATTCTTACAGGTGCTAGCGACATAAGCGATGAGGTGGGTAACACTAAAATCATGGATCCTGTAAACTCGCAGAACGTACTTGACGTGGAATCATGGTACAGCTGGAACTCTATTGCCGACTTCACCGACAACATACGCAGCGTGCGCAACATCTATTATGGCACCCTCGATGGCACAGTAAACAGCAATTCTATGGCTAACTATATAAATAAGATGAGTCCCACGCTCGACAACAACGTGCGCACTGCCATTGACAATGCCATCAAGGAGGTTTCAAGCATGCCAGCTCCTTTCCGCAACCACTTGACCAAGAGTGAGACTCAAAAGGCTGTCGAGGCATGCAATAACCTGCTAACGGCACTTGATGCCGCAATCGAGGCTCTTAACTGAAATCATTAATTCTCAAAAAAATCGTCATGAATAAATTTTGGATTATCATTTCGGTAATGGCTGCACTTGTCTTGACATCATGTCACGATGAAAACAGCATAAATGGAGGAGATTTAAAGCCCGAATTGCCCGATTATTACTACACGGGCGGAAAACTGGGAACCACAAGCAACACCACGGCTTCGGCCTATGAACAGGAAACTGAGGCTATCAACAAGCAAGGCTTATTGGCTTCCTTCAAACGTGGCGAACGAATATTTGAATCTCCTTTCGATACCGACCTAAGCGAGAACACGCCTATGCGAGGACTTGGACCTCTTTGGGTACGCGATGCCTGCATTACTTGTCACCCAGGCTACGGACACGGAGCCCGCCAGCTGAATTATAATTCCAATGTGCAAGGCAACGGCTATCTGTTGGTGCTCACCGATGAAAATGATACTTATCTGTCATCGCTCACGGGCATGCCTCAAACACAGGCTCAAAAACCCTTCAAAGCACCAATTGACGAAAGCAAAATTGTCATCAACTGGCTTGATTACACCGACGAATGGGGAAACCGATTCCCCGATGGTGAGACCTATAGCCTCATCTATCCTGAAGTTTCAATTCCTTTGAGTGCTTTTTATGTACCATTGCAAGTTGGAGGCAAGGACATCGATTACAGCCAGTTGCGTGTTCGTCTTGAAAGTACAATCGGCCTTTATGGCACAGGTTTGCTCGATGCAATCGACGAGAATGACATCCGTGCCCAGTACGAGGCCGAGCAAGCAGCTGGCGTGACCCTTAATCCTGCCATCTGGAACGGCAGCGATTTCAATTATTACACCAACACTACTCAAGGCGACGGCACCAAGTACGTTCGACGTTACACTTACGCCTTGTCACGTGCTAACCTACAGGATGGCGCTGGTGCCAACGCTATTTGGAACATAACCAATGTCACCCGCAGCGACCGTCGCTATCATTACATGACTGCAGCCTATGCGACTGTGGCAAGCAACGACCCTGAAGTGCAGGCCGATTTTTACAAATATTTCCCAAAACAGAATGTCACTGGTGATGTAAAAACCGACATCTACAATTACCTAATGAGCAAAACCCTTGATGTGGAGATGAGCGACCAGGAATACATCGACCTTATGGCTTGGCACCGAGGGCTGGCAGTTCCTGCCGCTCGTAACATCAACGACCCCGACTTCCTGCGTGGCAAGGAATTGTTCTCCGAGATTGGCTGTGCCTATTGCCACCGACCCAGTTGGACAACTGGCGATGATATAATTCGTGACCCTAACAATTTCTTTGTGGGAAGCTATGCCGAAATGCTTCCACGCTACCCACACCAAACCATTTGGCCATACACAGACCTCATACAGCACCGCATGTACATGGTTAATGACATTCGCACTGGATGGTGCCGAACCACTCCGCTGTGGGGGCGTGGCCTAAGCAGGAAGTGTACTGGTGCCGACGACCGTCTGCACGACTGCCGCGCCCGCACAGTCATTGAGGCAATCATGTGGCATGGCAATGTCAAGAGTGACGCACGACGCAGTATTGAGCGCTTTCGCGAGCTCAGCAAGGCCGACCGTGACGCAATAGTGACTTTTATCGAATCAATCTAACTTGATGAAGGTATTTAAATGGTTAGCTTTTGGAACACTGGTGGTGATGCTGGTGGTGTTGGCTGCAGCTACAGTCATTGAGAAGGTGTATGGCTTTCAGGTGGCTCATGAGTGGTTCTATGATAACATCACGTTTGTGGCATTATGGACAGTCATCGCAACCTGTGGGATTATCTACATCATGATGCGTCGCATGTGGAAACGCCCATTAGTACTAATGCTGCATTTGGCACTTCTACTCATCCTCGTTGGAGCCGGTATCACATGGTTCACTGCAGTACGTGGGAAAATGCAGGCTCCTCAATGCCAACCAATCAACTATTTCACTACGACCGACGGCACAAAAAAAGAAATGCCTTTTTCAGTAACCCTTGAAAAGTTTAACATCGTCACTTATCCAGGGACACAAGCGCCAATGGACTTTGTGAGCAACATCACAATTAATGATGGCAATAGCATTAAGCGAGGCTCCGTTTCGATGAACAAAGTTTTTTCTCATCGTGGATACCGATTCTATCAGTCGGGCTATGACTCGAATGGTAATGGAGCGGTTTTCACCATTGCACACGACCCATGGGGAATCGCTGTAACCTATGTGGGTTATGCCTTTTTGCTGCTAGCGATGATAGCAATGCTGCTTGACCGTAATGCAAGGTTCAGAAGGCTTTTAAAACATCCTGTTCTTAAAAAATGTGCAGTTTTAGTTCTACTGCTAACAACCACGCTACCGATAAATGCACAACCCACCACTTTGCCTAGAGATGTAGCCGACAATATGGGTGACCTATACATTCTATACAACAATCGGATATGCCCGTTCCAGACTTTTGCGCGTCAGTTCACAAATAAATTGTGCGGCAAATCGTCTTACAAGGGATTGACTGCTGAGCAAGTAACTACTGGATGGATTTTCTTTTATGATGATTGGAAAAACGAGCCAATGATCAAAGTCAAGAACAAGACAGTTCAACACATATTGAACATCGACAGCCGATGGGCTTCAATGGAAGTTTTTTATAACACTATCTCTTCTGGGGCAATGAAGCAGGCTATCGATAGCTTAATGGATGTTGGCGATGATGCCACAATCAGGGCTTTAGGTGATGCCGACGAACGCTACCAAATCGCTAATATGTTAGCGGCAGGAACAATTCTTAAGATCTTACCTCTAAACCACAACGATTCTCTCCAATGGTTTAGTCCTGGCTCACTCGACATACCACATGACATCGATGACGGCAAATGGCTCTTCTTGCGCAGTGGAATGGACTACCTATATGAGATGGTGGCACGACAAGACTGGGACGGAGCTAACAATTTCATCACAAAACTCAAAAAATACCAAAAAAAAGAGGGTGGAAACGTTTTGCCAAGTGAGAGCCATTTCAAGGCCGAGAAGTTTTATAATGACATGGCTTGTGATTCTCAAGTGGCTATGATTCTAGCAACTATTGGCATCATTATGTTCATAATCACTTGCCGCTACATGGCACGTTCAAAACAACTGTTGCCTCGGTGGGGAAGAATTGTTATAACTATCGTTCTAGCAGTGGCGTTGATATACCTAACTATCATCATCATTCTGCGATGGATAGTGAGTGGGCACATTCCCATGAGCAACGGTTTTGAGACTATGCAGTTCATGGCATGGGCAACTTTGGTCATTACCCTATTGGTAGGGCATAAATGGGCACTTGCACTTCCTATGGGCACTCTCACGGCGGGATTGGCGCTGATGGTGGCATCTTTTGGTGAGAGTGACCCGCAAATCACCCAACTAATGCCCGTGCTCTCCTCACCGTTACTGAGCATTCATGTTGCGGTCATCATGGTGGCATATGTGCTCCTTGCATTCCTCATGCTTTGTGGAATTATGGCATTTTACTTACGAAAAGACCATGCCATCATCGAGAGGTTACACATTCTAGGACAAATAATTCTTTATCCAGCTGTATTCCTCTTGACAACTGGCATCTTTATCGGTGCTGTGTGGGCTAACGTTTCTTGGGGAACTTATTGGAGCTGGGATCCAAAGGAAACTTGGGCACTCATCACGCTCATTGTATATGCACTGCCCTTGCATGGCCAGTCAATACCTGCATTTCGCAAACCAATTTTTTTCCACATCTACTGCACCACCGCATTTCTAGCCGTCCTCATCACTTACTTCGGCGTGAACTTCATCCTCGGAGGCATGCACAGCTACGCATAATAATCCTAGTAAAAACACATAAAAAATGGAGCACCCATCTTGATGATGAGTGCTCCAAAATGTTTTGTGAGTTATGTTTATGCGTTTTGTGCAACGGCTTTGCGCTTCTCGCTGATGAAGAACACGCACACTGCGCCTATCACTAAGAGCACGCCAGCGAGGATGAGCATGTTACCTTGAACGCTATTCAGAGCCTTAAGTGTAAGACCTCCAAGTGCAGCAGCAACGATCTGTGGAATGCAGATGGTGCAGTTGAACAAGCCCAGATAGGTTCCCATGCGGGGATTACCCTCGAAAGCATTGGTCACCAAAGTGAATGGCATTGCTAGCATTGCAGCCCAAGCAGCACCTATCAGGAAGTAAGGCACGAAGAGCAAATATTGGTTAGTGCAATAAGGCGCCCAAATAAAACCAATTGCGCCTATCACTAGGCTCGAAGCATAAGCAACCTTATTATTCTTAAATTTGGGAAGAGCGAGAGCCCATACCATACTGCCCACAGCCTGAATAGCAAAGAGCACTCCAACCCAGTTACCTGCAGCCTGATATCCAGCGCTTGCTGTGTCGTGAGTGTTCCAAACAGTATCGGCAATAGTGCCGTTGGTGTAGGTCCACATATACATGAAGGCTGCCCAGCAGAAGAATTGAACAACACCTACCTGGAAGAACACCTTCAATGCATGCTTTAATGCACTCTTATCGGTATTTTCGGCAGCAATCTTCTTGTTTTCTTCCTTTGTGGCTTCGCGGAACTCAGCCATCTGCGCTGGGGTGTACTCCTTAACTTTAGCAACAGTGTAAATTACACAACCAATCAGAATTGCAGCGCCAACGTAGAACGCCCATTTCACCGAATCGGGAATTTCACCAGTTGGAGCAATGTTCTTGATGCCAATATAAGTGAACATAATTGGCAACAGATAGCCCACTAGCGAGCCAGCATTACACAAGAAACTCTGAATACTGAAAGCCTGAGTCTTCTGCTTCTCATTTACCATATCGCCAACCATCATCTTAAATGGCTGCATCGCCATGTTGATGCTAGTGTCGAGGAACATCAACGATATTAAACCGAAGGTCATTGCGGCGGCTACGGTAAGGCCAAAACTACCAGAGTTAGGCAGCATGCACATCACAAGAACCGCTACTGTTGCACCAAACAACAAGTAAGGGATGCGGCGACCCATACGAGTCCAAGTCTTGTCGCTGAAGTAACCAACCAATGGCTGAACTACCATTCCCATCAATGGAGGCAGAATCCAGAAGTAGCTCAAGTTGTGAGGATCAGCGCCCAGTGTCGCAAAGATGCGGCTGATGTTCGCGCTCTGCAATGCATAAGCAATCTGAACACCAAAGAATCCAAAGCTGAGATTTATCAGCGTCGATAATTTTAAATCTGGTTTTGTTTTCATTGTCAACAACTTTTATAGTGAATTATGTTTTTCTTGCTATTAAAAAAAGCAGGGGACTTCTTGAATTAGAAGTCCCCTGCTAAGTACTCGGAGTGGGACTTGAACCCACACAGCCGCAATGGCCAAGGGATTTTAAGTCCCTCGTGTCTACCGATTCCACCATCCGAGCAGCTGGCATTTGTAGACATATTTTGAGCCTCACAAAAGTGCGGTGCAAAGATAATAGCATTTTTTTAGACTACCAAAAAAAATCCCAATTATTGCATTATATCCCCAATCATAAACACCTTAACTATATATTTCTAGTATTGTATTAGCCTAAGTGACGAACTTCATTTGTAACATTTTAATTAGGCACAAATGATGGAGATTGTTTTTTGAGAGTTTTTGTTGTTTGAAAAGAAATAATGTGTAACTTTGTGGTCGTGGTTGAAAGCCCAGCTGGGAGTACCTATGATTGGCTCTCAGTACTTCAATCCACGACCAACGATTAACTACTAACGACAAACTTAATTACAAACTAGGTGATTGAACGACACATCATTATCGACAACGTAGACCCCGTGGTGTTTTACGGGGTGAACAACAGCAACATCCAACTAATCCGGAACTTGTTTCCCAAGCTCAGAATGGCGGCGCGCGGCTCGGTGATTACCGTCATTGGCGACGAACATGAAACACAGAAGTTTGAGTCCGACATCAAACGGCTTGAGGAGTACTGCGCCACCTACAACACACTGCCCGAGGATGTTATCCTCGACACCATCAAAGGTCTGCCACCTAAGGAACTGAAGATGGACGACGTGATAATCTACGGCGTGAACGGTAAGCCTATCAAAGGTAGAACCCCTAACCAACAGCTACTCGTGAAAACGTTCAACGAGAATGACCTTACCTTTGCACTGGGACCCGCTGGCACCGGCAAGACCTATCTCGCTGTGGCACTAGCAGTAAGGGCGCTCAAAAATCGCGAAGTGCGCAAAATCATCCTTTCTCGTCCAGCAGTGGAGGCGGGCGAGAAACTTGGTTTCTTGCCAGGCGACATGCGCGACAAGATTGATCCTTATCTGCAGCCCCTCTACGACGCCCTTGAGGACATGATTCCCGGCGCCAAACTCAAGGAATATATGGACACTAACGTCATCCAGATTGCTCCGCTTGCCTTTATGCGCGGCCGCACCTTGAATGATGCCATAGTAGTGCTCGATGAGGCCCAAAACACCACTACTCACCAAATTAAGATGTTCCTCACGCGTCTTGGCATGGGCTCGAAGATGGTGGTCACTGGCGACACCACGCAGATTGACCTGCCACGCACTACGAGTTCGGGTCTAATCCAGGCGCTTAAAGTTCTAAACGGCGTAAAGGGTATCGGCAAGGTAGAGTTTGGCAAGAAAGACATCGTGCGTCACCAGCTCGTTCAGCGCATAGTTGAAGCTTATGAGAAGCATGATGCACTGCTCAAAGCAGGGCTTGATGAGGAATTTGATAAAAGTAGTATGTCCAGATAATATAGAATTGTTAGAAATTCTAGGAACCTGAGATTATTTTTTGAAAGAATGAAGGTTGAGGAGATAAAACCATATAATGGCGAGGGCGGAAAAGCCAAGCAGGTGGAGGAGATGTTCGACAGCATCGCCCCCGCCTATGACTTCATGAACCGCGCCATGACACTGGGAATCGACCGTTGGTGGCGACGCGTGGCGGTTCGCATGGTGGGCAAGACTCACCCACAGCACATCCTAGACGTGGCGACCGGCACCGGCGACTTCGCTATCGACCTTTACCGCAAGCTGCAGCCCCAGCAAGTGGTAGGCATCGACCTGTCGCAAGGAATGCTCGATGTAGCACGAGAGAAGATTGCTCGACGTGGTCTCAGCGATGCTATTACCATACAGCAAGGCGACTGCTTGGCACTTCCCTTTGAGGACGGCAGCTTCGATGCCGTAACAGTTGCATTCGGTGTGCGTAACTTTGAACACCTGCTTCAAGGTTACAAGGAGATGCACCGCGTGCTTGAACCTGGCGGAATGCTTTGTGTGGTTGAACTCTCTACACCCCGCAACCGCATGGTCCGCTGGTTTTACGACCTCTATACCCTCCACATCATCCCGTGGATGGGAAGCCTCAAGTCGGGCGACCGCAGTGCCTATCGCTATCTGCCACAAAGCATAGCCGCAGTTCCCCAAGGCGACGACATGCTCGCCATCATGCGCGAGGCAGGCTTCACAAACTGTAAAGTAAAACGCTTAACATTAGGAACTTGCTCTATCTATGTTGGCAATGCATAAATAGACTAAAATAAAAACAAAATATATAACGAAATGGCAAAGATTAAGACTATTGGTGTGTTGACATCGGGTGGCGATGCTCCCGGCATGAATGCCGCAATCAGAGCGGTGACACGCGCCGCTATTTTCAACAACTTTAACGTGAAAGGCATCTACCGCGGATTTCGTGGTCTAGTAGAGGATGAGATCGTTGACTTCCATGCCGAGGATGTTTCAAATATCATCCATCGTGGCGGCACAATCCTGCGCACTGCGCGTTGCAAGGAATTCATGACTCCTGAGGGTCGCCAAAAGGCCTATGACAACATGTGCAAGCATGGCATTGATGCACTTGTGGTGATTGGTGGTGATGGTACTCTCACAGGTGCTAAGGTTTTTGCCAGTGAGTTTGACGTGCCTATAGTGGGTATCCCTGGCACTATTGACAACGACCTATATGGCACCGACCACACCATTGGTTATGATACAGCCCTCAACACCATCATGTGGTGTGTTGACCGCATTCGCGACACCGCCAACAGCCATGAGCGCCTGTTCTTCATCGAGGTGATGGGACGTGAAGCAAGTTTCCTAGCACTTTATGGCGCAATCGCTGGTGGTGCCGAGGCAGTAATCATCCCCGAACTTGCTATAGAGGGAGACCAGCTAGCTAAACTAATTGAGCACGGTTTCCGCACCACCAAGAAGTCGTCGATAGTGCTTGTCGCCGAGAATCCCGTTACTGGGGGAGCTATGCAACTTGCTGAGCGCGTGCGCAAAGAGTATCCTAAGTATGATGTGCGTGTCACCATCCTCGGACACTTGCAGCGTGGTGGCTCACCCACAGCGCAAGACCGCATCTTGGCATCGCGCATGGGTGCTACCGCTATCGAAGCTCTTGTCGAAGGCCAACGCAACGTGATGATAGGCGATGATGATGAGCAAATGGTGTATGTTCCTTTCAGCAAAGCCATTAAGTACGAGAAGGCCATCGATCGCAACCTACTCGAGACAATAGCACGACTCTCGAAGTAAGTTTAAGGTGAGAGTTACGAGGAGAGAGTTCGTTACTAAATCTTCGAAAACGATTACTGATTTTTTGAGAAAAAGCAAAAAAAGTTACCTTTTGGCAATTACCTTTGGGTAACTTTTTGTATATTTGCGAAAATCATTAAAAGAAACTATACATATGGCAGAGAAAAAAGGCTTTTGGGCTCGTGCAGTCGACCTCTATGTCGACGGTTTCCGCTCGATGACGGTGGGCAAGACCCTGTGGCTTATCATTGCCATTAAGCTATTCATTTTCTTTGTGATAATCAAAATATTGTTCTTCCCCAACTTTCTTGCAAGCAAGAGCGATAGTGATGACGGCAAAGCGCAATATGTGCGCGAGCAACTCATCGACAAGCGATAGTGGGGAATTGAGCAACCAACAATGAGATCTTATAACTAACAACTAATAACTATGAGTGATTTGTTAATGAACGTAGTCGACTGGTCGAGGGCGCAGTTTGCGCTCACAGCCTGCTATCACTGGCTGTTTGTGCCGTTGACGTTAGGACTGGGAATAATTATCGGTGTGATGGAGACCATCTATTATCGCACTCGCGATGAGAAATGGCTTGCCACCACCAAGTTTTGGATGACACTCTTTGGCGTGAACTTCGCCATTGGTGTTGCCACTGGCATTATCCTTGAGTTTGAGTTCGGCACTAACTGGTCGAACTATAGCTGGTTTGTGGGCGACATCTTTGGCGCTCCACTGGCTATCGAGGGCATCCTCGCCTTCTTTATGGAGTCGACGTTCATCGCCGTGATGTTTTTCGGATGGAAGAAGGTTTCGCCCAAGTTCCATCTCGCAGCCACATGGCTCACCGCACTGGGCGCCAGCATCTCGGCACTGTGGATTCTTGTTGCTAACGCCTGGATGCAATATCCCACAGGAATGACCTTCAACCCTGAGACCATGCGCAACGAGATGACCGATTTCTGGGCCGTGGCCCTGTCGCCAATGGCCATGAGCAAGGTGTTCCACACAGTGACAAGCGCTTGGGCGCTGAGTGGAGCCTTTGTGGTTGGCGTGTGCGGTTGGATGCTGCTCAAGGGCCGCAACCACGACCACTGCATTCGCAGTCTCAAAGTTGGTGGTTGGGTAGGTCTCATTGGCATTGTGCTCACCAGCATCAGTGGTGACACTTCGGCGGTTACAGTTGCCAAGCATCAGCCCATGAAGCTCGCCGCTATGGAAGGTCTCTACGAGGGCGCGCCGGGTCAGTCGATTGTTGCGTTCGGTATTCTTAACCCTGCAAAAGAGATAGGCAATGGCGAAGATCCATTCCTCTTCGACATCTCAATACCTCATGGCCTCGCTTTCCTCGCCACTCATGATTTCGACGCATTTGTTCCCGGCATTGAGGATATCATAAATGGCAAGACGCGTGACACCACCACGTTTGCTGCCAAGCCGTTATCGTTTGAGGACCGTCGAGAGCGCGGAAAGATCGCTCAACACGCACTGGCTGGCTTTAACGACGCAATGAAAGCCAACGACAGCGTAACCATGAAGCAGTTCCGCAAAGAAATAGATGACAACTTCAAGTACTTAGGCTACACCTATCTTGAAGAACCTGAGGAATCGGTGCCTAACGTTCCGTTGACGTTCTACTCGTTTCACTTCATGGTAACTATAGGCGGTTATCTGGTACTATTCTTCATCGTAGTGCTACTCTTGCTCTACAAGCCCAAGTGGGTTCCAGGCAAGAAGAAACTGCAAAAGTTTGGCTACTGGCTCGCCATCATTACAATACCTCTTGCTTATCTATGTTCGATGAGCGGATGGGTAGTTGCCGAGGTAGGACGCCAACCATGGACCATTCAGGACTTGATGCCCAACAAGATTGCAATCAGTGATCTTAGCGCTGGCTATGTTCAAGTTACCTTCTGGATTTTTGCTGTTGTGTTCACCGCATTGCTCATTGCCGATGTGAGCATCATCTGCAAGCAAATTTCGAAGAAGTCAAAAACTAATCTCGACAAAGTAGAAACCAAAAAATAAGAGGAGGACACAATTATGACACACGAATTTTTGCAAAACTACTGGTGGCTAATAATGTCGGTGCTCGGAGCACTGCTGGTGTTCCTGCTCTTTGTGCAAGGCGGACAGTCGATGCTAATTTCTACTAAGCGCAACAAGCGCCCGTTGCTCATCAACTCACTGGGACGCAAGTGGGAACTCACCTACACCACTCTCGTGACCTTTGGTGGAGCGTTCTTTGCCTCATTCCCATTGTTCTACAGCACTAGTTTTGGCGGTGCCTACTGGCTGTGGATTCTCATCCTGTTCAGCTTTGTGATTCAAGCTATTGCCTATGAGTATCGCACAAAACACGGCAATGTGTACGGCACTCGATTCTATGACACATTATTATTAATTAACGGCATTGTGGGTCCTGTGCTGCTGGGCGTTGCTGTCGCAGGCATGTTCTTCGGTGCAGAGTTCACGGTTGAGAAAGGCAAGTTGCTCGACGCCGCCATCATATCGCAGTGGGGACCACAGCACGGCTTAGAGGCAATCACATCGGGGAAGAACCTGCTCTTTGGTTTTATGGTGTTCTTCCTTGCGCGCACCCTTGCTTCGCTCTACTTTATCAACAATATAAATGACAACGAGGTGCAGAAGTCACAGCACAAGCAACTGCTCATCAATGCTGTCATCTTTGTTGTCCTTTTCCTTATCACCTGTGGAGTGATACTCAAATCGGCAGGTGTTGAAATTGATGCTGGTGGCAGCGCTATGTGGAAACCTTATAAGTACCTCGATAACTACCTGCGTCTGTGGTGGGCCCTTGGTGCATTGCTCTTTGGCGTGGTGATGGTGCTCTTCGGCATTGGCAAGTCGATGATGAAGAAGGAGTGGAAATGTGGCATCTGGTGGGCTGGTATAGGCACTGTGCTCGTGGTGATGAGCCTTTTCTGGGTGCTTGGTTACAACCACACCGCTTACTATCCATCGTTGCTTGATGTTCAGAGTTCACTCACGATAGCCAATAGCTCTTCGAGCGAGTTCACGCTTCGCGTGATGAGCTACGTTTCGCTACTAGTTCCCTTCGTGGTGGCATATATCGCCTATGTGTGGTACAAGATGGACCACACCAAAATAACCGAGAAGGAAATCAAAAAAGCCGACGATGACGAAGTATATTAAATCACAATACCCATTATAATCTTTAGATATGAAAACATTTAGATTTTTAATAGTATTGCTTGCAATTGCAGTAGGCTTTGCAGGACTTAATGCTGATGCTAAGGTCAAGAAGCGCAAAACCACCAGGCGCGCTGCCAAAGCAAAAGTTGTGGAGCCTGCGCCCACCAACTATGATTACGTGCAAGGAACTTACGTAGAAGACCAAATTTTTGAGATGTCGAAGTATCCACCCGAATATCCTGGTGGCACTGAGGGACTCATTAAATTCCTGAGCGACAATATCAACTATCCTAGTAGTGCCGAGAAGAAAGGCGTTCAAGGCACTGTGGTGCTTCAGTTTGTGGTCGAAAAGGATGGCTCAATCAGCAATGTCAAAGTGCTGCGAAGTGTCGACAAGGCACTTGACGCCGAGGCTGTGAGAGTTGTGAAACAAATGAAACGTTTTGTCCCGGGCTATAACGAGGACCACGCAGCGGTGCGCGTACTCTATACTCTACCCGTGAGCTTCAAACTGCATTAATCACCATTTCACTCATATTTTCTAGGAGTTCTAGAGCAATCTAGAACTTCTAGATTTTCATACTATGGAAAAAATAACACTATGACGCGAAACACCAACCTGTCGATTTGCAAGGGAATAGCCATTATCTTGATGTGCGCTGGTCACACCGAGTGCCACTGGCTTATCATCAACTTCATTTACCTGTTTCACATGCCGCTGTTCTTCATTGCTGCAGGCTACTTTTTCAACAAGAAGTATGAGCAGGACCCGTGGCTCTTCTGCAAGAAGCGTTTCAAGGGGCTATATGTGCCATTTTTGAAATGGAGCCTGATGTTCCTGGTGCTGCACAACCTGATGTTCAAGATAGGCATCCTCAACGAGCAATATGGCAACTGGAATAACGGTGTCACTCATCCCTATTCGCTTCACGACTTCTACCAGCGACTTGTGCACATCGTGTTCTCAATGGGTGGTTATGATGAATTTCTTGCTGGTGCATTCTGGTTCTTCAGGGCATTGCTAGTGTCAAGCATAGTGTTCATTATCCTTTACAAACTGCTGCACAACCGGCACAAGTGGCTGAATGATGACGGCACTCTCATAGTCATTGCCTTGCTGGCACTTGGCTTTGCCTGCTTCAAGGTGAGCAATAACCTAAAGATTGTCACCATTGTGCAGGGAGGAATTCGTGACACATGGGGTGTGATGTTCTTTGCCCTAGGCGCGTTATACCGCCGGCATGAGCATCGCATCAAAGAACATTGGGCTCTCACATTGCTCTATGCCGGCTTGCTGGTGGGCGGTTGCTTCCTGCATTTTCATGGAATGAATCTCAAGGTGGAACTCAAGGACCTTGCAACAATTCCACTCAATGGCTGCATTGGTTTCTTAATGGTTCATTCCATCGCGTCGTGGATCGACAAGCACGACAACTTGTTCAAGCGCATGCTCGTGTATTGTGGCGACAACACAATCTATGTGTTCGTGTTCCACATTATCTCTTTTAAGCTAGTTTCAGTTCTAAAGATAATGTATTATGGCTTAGATTGGGGCCAGATAGGATGTCACATGGTGGTGCACCACAACAGCCAGACCGACCTGTTCTGGATACTCTATACCATAGTGGGAACGGCAGTTCCGTTACTGTGGATTTACTGCTATCGCAAGATAAAAACTAAAATTGCTATTAGAAAGCGATAATAGGAGATATAATTCTTGACCTCCCAAAAGAAATTATTATTTCAACGTCACAGGCTCAACGGTATATCCATCACGGCGCAGCAATTCAATCAAGCCGTCCTTGCCCACAAGATGACCCGCTCCCACAGCCACTAGCATGCTCTCACGGGGGATTATTTCAGCGATTGTGTTCATCCATCGGCGGTTTCGCTCGTAGGCCAATTTTTCAATTATCTCATTTGTCATTTCGTCTTCCCCTACCTCTTCAAGGAGGAAAAGTTTCTCCAGCGTGTCTAAATCCTGAGCATGATAGGCATCACACAGCTCCTTCGAAAAGCTAATAATGTCATTGTCCATGCGGCAGAAGTTTACCAATTCTTGAGCTTGTACGTCGAGTGGAGTTCCATAGAGCATGTTGATTTGCATTTCTATGGTTTCCAATCCGCCTAAGCGTTTTCCTAACTCTCGCCCTGCGGCTTGAACCCCCACATCAAGCACATCAATGATTCCCAGTTGCTCAGGGAAATACTTCTTCATCTGCATCACACCCAACTGAGAGGATAGTACCACAGGTTTCATTTTAGAAAAAGTTTCAAGGGTTATCATTCCCATGAAGTAACTATTTACTACTGAGTCAACTAGTTGATACTCTTCCTTGGTCAATAACTTGTCGATAGTGCTATCAGGTGGAGCAATTAGATTGTTGACCGCTCTCATTCTCACGTTGTTGTCGGTGAGCGAGTCCATTTGAATCTCACCGTAGACAGCATCCACACTTGCTATTGCGTCACGCAATCCAGGTATACTGTCGATGTATTTTGATGTTTCGAGGTGAATGGTTCCAAAGAGATAGGAAGGCTTGCATGTGTCGCGCCCAGTCACTTTCCATAACAATTGCGCATTACTTGTCAGTGACAACGTGATTAAGACAAATAGAATAGAATTTCTTCTCATAATTAATACAATGAGGTAAAAAAAGGCTATTATGAATGGTTGATAAAATTCATGGGGCGGATGTGATCCTCCCAAGTTTCTAGGCCTAGTAGTTGCGATTATCGCATGAGCTCACCAATCGAGGTGGTGAGGTTGAACATGAACGTGGTGGCGCCAGTGTGGGGCTGTGCAAAAGCAACGCCGAAACCAAATGCCTTGACCTTCATTCCTCCACCTATCGAGAATCCCGAGAGGAAGTTGCGCTTATAAGAGCTCATGTCGGTGCGCGTCTTGTAGTTATAACCTGCTGCGATGTAAACATTGCTTGTGGGCAAATATTCCAGGCCGAAGACTAGGTGACGGAACAGATTGCTTGCAAACTTATCCTTTTTCACAAGGTCGCTCGACGTGTTGTTCTTGTCGGCAGGCTCGTAATATGGCAATTTCCACTTCGTGAGATTATAGGCTGTCACCGACAGACGGAACGGCGCGGAACCAAGTCCCTTAGTGAAACCAATCTGGATATCCCAGGGCACTTTGTCGGTCTTATCATTGAATTTCTTTACTTGACCTCCCAAGTTCTTTGCTACAAGCGATAGCGAGAGTTCGTTGTCGGGGTTGTAGTAGTTAATGCCAAGGTCGGCAGCGATAGCTCCTGCCGAGTAGGTCTCATAGCTTGAGTGGATGTATTTGAGGTTGATACCGCCTCGCAGATGTTCGCTGATGTCGTGCGAATAGGTGAGTGTGAACGCCATGTCGCTTGCATTGAACGAACCGACAATTGCGCCACTCACGTCGGTGGCATCCATTTTCCCGTAGCCGTAGTACTGAACCCCCACGCCAAAAGCTCCATGCTCGCCAATGCCTTGTCCATAGCGCGCTCCCATGAAGTTGGTGCCGCCAATGTATCGCATGTAGTTCAGTCCTACTTGGTGGTCAAACTCCTTGCCCAGCAGTGCTGGGTTCTGCTCCACGAGGTTAATGTCGTCGTCGATTACCGAGATATTGTGGCCGCCCAATGCGTAGGCGTGCGACGACACTGGCACGTTAAGGAATTGATAGGCCGTAGTTCCGTCCTGCGCCACTGCAGCAAGAGCAACAACCACACCAGTTATTAGAAATAATATGATTTTGGTCGATAATTTCATAGTCATTAATTAATAACGATAAAAAGTGAAATATAGTATTAAAGGGGTTGTCATTAACATTTAAATGTTTAATTTTTTTTACAAGAGGCTATGGAATAGGCATTTTTTGTAAAAAAAACCAAAACCTTATTAATCATTACCAAAAACGGTTGCATTAGTTGTTGATATTTAGGAAATCACAATTATATTTGCAATGAAAATAGTTCAACCCACGTGAAAACTGTTCCCAAAGTTAACTTGGGAGCCAATTATACAATTTAATATTGGCCACAATATTATGAAGTTTAAGCGCTCAATATTATCATTACTCTTAGCTTTGGCAGCAACGCTGGCTGGCAATGCCCAGTTGCGTGATGTAACGACTGTCAACCCGTTGTCGCCCAACAAGAGCGGTTACAATATGGTAGTGTATGAGTATGAGAGCGTCGATATCAGGCCTCAGTTCCCGGGAGGTGAACGCAGCATGATCAACTTCATTAACGAGACTCGCGAATATCCCTACAACGCTTACCGACTTCACATTCAGGGACGCGTGTTATGCAGTTTCGTGGTGGGCACCGACGGCAAACTTTTCAACATTCAGGTGATACGCAGCTCGGGCGACGAGACCCTCGACCGTGAGGCGATGCGTGTGATCAGTCGCATGCCACGCTGGAGTGTTGGTAAGATCCAAAACAACAAGGTCAACGTCCGTTGCGTCCTCCCCATCGCCTTCCGCCTGTAACAATCAGCACTTCCATTTAGCCTATTTGGTAGAACAGAGTCGGACTTGGTCGGACTAAGTCGGACGTGGTCGGACATCGTCTGACGAATCGCGAATTACACCTCTTAACTCTCACCTCTCACCTCTCACCACTCACCGCTCACCACTCCCCGCGCCCTACTTCCCTCTCACTCTTCCCTAAACTCTCAACTCTCACCTCTTCCCTCTTCCCTCTCACTCTTCCCTATTAACTCTCACCTCTTCCCTAAAAATGCATTATGCATTAAATTAACCTTGTTAATAACTTTTAAACTTTCACAGCCAAAAATTCCCCTAATTTCTTGACTGTTTAATAAAAAAAGTATTTACCTTTGCACAAAATTTTTGAGGCAAATGCATTCAAAAGGTAAAACCAAACTTAAATTCCTGTGTACAGATTTCTGCACACAAGGAATTTTTTGTTTTTATATCTACAACAAGAAATTTTGAGTTAAACAATAATTATTCATTTCATTTTTTTAAATTTCATGCGTATGAAAAAATTACTAACATTTTTGACATTGCTCACGCTGTTCTTCACGACAGCAGGAGCAGCAACGGTTACTGTTAACATTGCAAACCCCGACACTTATACTGCAGTAAAAGAAGGGACATCTGGTTCAGGAGGCGAAATGATTCTGACGAATGGAGACATTACCATAGCTTCTAATAAAGGCTATTTAAGTACCACGGACAATCATGTTCGCATATACAGTGGTGGAATCCTTAGTGTTTCCACTTCTTCTGGAACCATCACAAGAGTCGAAATATTATCAACAGCTTCTGGCACATCAAATTATGGGCCAGCAAAATTATCTTTGCCAAATGGAGCCGTTGGTTCATATTCATATTCTGGAAAGTTAGGAACATGGACTTATGCTGACGGCGCTAACTCAGTAACTTTTAACGCCACAGCACAATTCAGGTTCATGGAAGTTGTTGTTACTTATGAACCAAGTAGTGGCCCTTCAACTTATTCTGTCGCTATAGGCAATTTTACTGGCGGAAGTGTAACCGCTGATAAAACCAGTAGCATCAATGCTGGTGAAACCGTAACTCTTACCATCGATGCAGATGATGATTATGAGTTAGGAAGCATTTCTGCTTATAAGACAGGCGACGAAAGTACCACAGTACAATTAAATGGTACTGGCAATACACGCACTTTCTCAATGCCTGCTTACAATGTCACTGTCAATGCTACATTTAACTTTACCGGTGAAGAGTATGAGCTTGTAACTGACGCAAGTGTGCTGAAGAATGGTGATAAACTGATAATTTCTTCTGTCAATTCTGGCAGTGGATATGCCATGAGTACTACTCAAAACAACAACAATCGTGGTAGAACTCCTATCGTTGTCAACGATTCAAAAATCGCCCCAACTGCAACCACTCAGATAGTAACATTAGAAACTGCAACAGACGCAACAGACAAATGGTATCTTAAGGTGGGAGATGGTTATCTTTATGCACCTAATGGCAGCGATAATTACTTAAGAACTGGAACAACCAAAGATGCAACTTATCAATCGACAATCTCTGTTAATGGTGCTGCAACTATTCAACTGGGTTCAAAAGAGATTAGATATAATAGCTCAAGCTCTATTTTCTCATGTTATAGTTCTACATCAACTCAGGCCGTTGTATACCTCTTCCGTTTAGCCGCCGCAGAGAAAGCTTATGGCATTACCTGCACTCAGCCTGATGAAGGCGGAACTATACTTTCCGATCCAAGCGGCCCGAAGTCTGCCGATGCTGGTGAACTAGTTACAATCACTGCAAATCCCTCAACTGGTTATGAGCTAAGTAGCGTAACTGTTACTCCAACTAATGACGATGTTGAAGCACCTACTGCAACCATAAACGGCAACACTGCAACCTTTACAATGCCTGCAAGCGATGTGACTATTACCGCCACCTTCAGCAAGGCATGGTATGTAATTGGTACTGTAAACACACCTACAGAAGCTGCATCAGCAGGCAACGCTATTTGGTTGAAAACTGGTTTTGACAGCAGTAGTGGCGTAGCCAAATCTCAAATGGGTACTCCTGTGAACATCAAGGTGCACACCGTGAACGGCTGGCAAATTGATAATGTTTCGGTAACCTATACTAAAGCTAATGGTAGTACAGCAACCTTCACACCAACTCAAGGTGAAACCAACGAGGTGGACCAAAACGGAAACTATGACGGTTATGGAACTTGGTATAACTTCACCATGCCCGCTAGCGATATTATTATCACCGCTACATTCCGCCCATATCAGCCAGATTTATATTTAATGGGTAATGCTCAAGATCAAAATTGGGAACAAAAATATAAGATGAACTATAATAGCAGTAATACTGGTCGCGAATATAGCATTCGCACATATTATGCTGCTGACCATGGAGAAATTCAGTTTGAAGCCGACAGCCACCGCTACGGATCTGGTATGAACACCAATCCTTATTATGTGCTAATTGGCGAAGATGGCGACTATGCTTACTCTGAAGAAGTCCCCTTGTATTCTGACAATGACAAAAATTTCCTTTTAGCTCCTGGCATCTATGATATTTTTGTAAACAAAGATCTCAACAAAGTTATCGTTACTCCTGTTGAACTCACAGCAGCATTTAATCCTAATGGAGGCAACGTTAATATTAACCAATCAGCTGTTCTTACTAGTAACCTTACAGAAAAATTACAAGAGATTAATAGCGAAAAAAGTGCTACACTAGCAATAAGTACAGATGGTGAAACCTTTACTGAAGGTAGCGCTTATACATTCCAAGAAGCAGGTACGATTACTGTTTATGGAAAAGCTTCTTATGGTTATATTAATGTACCAGCTTCTGCACAGTTCACAGTAAGTGAGGTTGTAGGAGATGAATATGAACTTGTTACACAGGGAACAGACTTAATTGATGGTGCAGAATATGTTATTCTGAACCATGCCAATCCAAGTGTTGAAGGTCATGCAATGAGCACAACACAAAACACTAACAACCGTGGAGAGACAGCTTTGATTCCTATTGTAAATAACAAAGTTATACCCACTGAGGACACTCAAATTGTTACTCTTGAAGCAGCAACTGACGGCTGGAATTTGAAAGTAGGAGAAAACAATTATTTGTATGCAATTAGTGGAAACAATTACTTAAGAACAGGAAATAATAACAGCAACAACAACGACTATTTAGCTCATATTACAATTAATGAGAACAGCCATGTTGCAACTATTGAGTTCCAAACTGACACAAAGCGTTATTTAAGACGTAATAACAGTAGCAGTATTTTCTCATGCTATAAAATTGATGGTGGCATGCAGGATGTATATCTATACAAGAAGAGCAATACTACTCCAACTGTTGCCATGCCAACGTTCAATCCTGTTGCCGGCACTTACAATGCGGCACAGAGTGTGACTATCAGTTGCACTACCACTGACGCTACTATTTACTACAGCACTAATGGAACAGACTTCCAGGAATATACAGAGGCAATTACCGTAAGTGAGAGCACCACTCTCTATGCCAAGGCGACTAAGGACGGTGTAACCAGCCAAGTTGCTACTGCAGAATACATTATTGATATTCCATTTATAGGCGAAGGTGACTATGTAAAGATCATTTCTACGGATGACCTCACCGATGGTGAATACCTCATTGTTAAAGAGAATAGTGGTGAATCACGCATTTACGGTTATGTGTTTGATGGTAGTTTGAGTGAACTTGATGTAGAAGGAAATAATCTTGATGATGACGGTCTCGGCATTGATATTGTCAATTATACCATTGCCTCAAGTGATGAAATTGATGCCGCCACATTCACTATTACAGCGACAGATGATGCCTATACAATTAAGAGCAAAAGTGGATATTATATTGGTAATACAGGAACCTCTAATACATTAATGAGTAGCCAAGAGACTGTATATACTAATACTATCGACTTTGATGGACAAGGCAATGTTGTCATTAAAGGTGAAGGTGGCACATATCTTCGCTACAATAGTGACTCCGGTCAAGATCGCTTCCGCTATTATGGAAGTGGTCAGAGCCCAATTGCTCTCTACAAGAAAGTTGAAAACCCAGTAGATGAGCCCACCTCAGTAACTCTTGCAGAGCTTTGCGCGACTGGTGTTACCACCGAAGGCGAGAACTGGTATGTAATTTCCGACATGTTGAAAGCTGTCTATGCTGACGATGTAAGAGGTCTCCTTTGGTGTAAAGACTTAGGCAATCAATCTATCGACCCAACTTCAATCCACGAAGGAGAACAGATCGACTTCTTGTATAATGACGCACAGGCACAGAACAAACGTGATTGGGATCAGAGCAACTGGATAGTTCTTGAGTTTACAACTCCTGATCAAGGCAACAACATTGGCCTTATGTTAACAAATGCTCAGGACAAGCTCATCAAGCCAGGAACCATCAAAGGCAAACTCATTAATGATAAGAACTACACCTTGAAGATGGACTTGGACATGATAGAAACCTTGACACCTGCTGATGAAGGTTACTCTGAGGAACCTTACGAAGAGAACGTATATTGTCCTTCGAACTTCCTGCCTGAGAACCTCAATATTTGGGGAAGTATTGAAAATGGTGACGGCGCATATACTGGCCAGAATCCACAGAACTTCTTCTTTATGAATCCTAAGGTTCAGGAGGTATGTTATATTACCTACGCCGAGTGGAACGAGGCATATTCATGCTTCACAGTGCCTACTTCCAGCGGCTTTAGTGGAGCATTCCAAGTAGGATGGGCTTACAGAGCTACCCAGACACCTCCCACCTTGCATGATGGTAATGTTTATCATTTCCATGCTGTAGTTCAACGTACCGACAAGGAACATTATGGACCTAAGAATCTTATCAACACTAAGGATGGAGCACCAACCTACGAATACATTTCAGTATATCCTGTTGACTTGATGGGTGACAGCAACATCATTACTGCCATCAACACAGTTGAGACTGGCAATGGTGAGGTTAAGAGCGTTAAGTACGTTAACGTAGCCGGTATGGTAAGTGATGTTCCATTCCAGGGCGTGAACATTGTGGTTACCGAGTACACCGACGGTTCTCGCACCACCAGCAAGATGCTCAAGAAGTAATTAGTTTTAGATTTCTAAAACCCTTATTATAAAAAGGTGCCTGCCCGCACAAGCGTGGCGGGCATCTTTTTTGCGCCTTTGCCACTAATTTTACGCCGCGCGTGCGGCGCAATACTTGACCACTACCCCTCCTCCTTTCTTCTCTACCTTGCCTATACCACAGTGCTGCTCTTGAACGCCACGCTTGTGGCGCAATACTTGACCACTACCCCTCCTCCTTTCTTCTCTACCTTGCCGATACCACAGTGCTGCTCTTGAACGCCGCGCGTGCGGAGCAATACTTGACCACTACTCCTCCTCAGTTCTTCTCTACATTGCCGATACCCCGTGCTGCTCTCGAACGCCGCGCGTGCGGCGCAATACTTGACCACTACTCCTCCTCAGTTCTTCTCTACATTGCCGATACCCCGTGCTGCTCTCGAACACCGCGCTTGCGGAGCAATACTTGACCACTACCCTCCTCATTTCTTCTCTTTTCTACCTTGACGATACCACAGTGCTGCTCTTGAACGCCACGCTTGTGGCGCAATACTTGACCACTACCAGGCTTCTTCTCTCGCAACTTACCGCTCGACTGCAGCTTTTGAACGCCACGCTTGTGACGCAACACTTGACCACTACCAGGCTTCTTCTCTCGCAACTTGCCACTCGACTGCATCTTTTACACCGCGCTTGCGGAGCAATACTTGACCACTACCCATTTACTCTCCACTCTCTCCTATTTTTACGTGGCTGTGACGTGGTTTATGTGTTGCGAGGCAAGCGCCTCGTTCTATTTAAGCCGCTTTCTAGAGACTAAAAATGCTCTCTTCATTTGCTCAAAATGCAAAAAACTGCTATTTTTGCACTTATGGATGACAATCGCAATGTGCAACGACAACAGTGGTGGCAGCGAAATGCTGAAAAATACCAAAAGAAACCCTCGATGACTCGCCGCATGGCAGGTCATGACTATTATGGGCGGTGCATCTACATGATAACGATTGTTGTTGCTGACCGACGCAACCTACTGGGCACGCTCTGCGGTCCTGATGAGAGCCATGTGGCATGGGTTAAGGCATCTCCATTAGGTGATGCCGTGAAACGCTATTGGCACGAGATTCCATCGCATCATCCTCATGTGAAAGTGCTTAGAAGCCAGCTTATGCCTGATCATTTCCATGGCATCCTTTTTGTAACCGAGAAGACTAGCGTGCATCTTGGCACCATCATTAACAGCTTCAAGAAGGCGTGCAGTTTCGCTGCCCGTGAGATGAATATTTCTCAGCCATTATGGGAGAGCGAATACCATGACCGCATCTTGAAAAGCCAAAACCAGCTTGACCGCATGATAGACTATATAGTTGACAACCCACGCCGATTGTGGATAAAGAGGGATAATAACGATTTCTTTAAAGTGAGAAAGATGGTGGAGACTGGTGGACATCAAGTGGAAGCTCTAGGCAACATATTTTTGCTCGACTACCCTATGAAAGCTGCTGTGCAATGCTCACGCAAATTGAGCGAAGAGCAAATCCAGGAGCGAGTGGAGCATTTCCTGATGCTGGCACGGCACGGCGTGGTGCTAGTATCGCCGGCCATAAGCCCTGGCGAAAAGATGGTGATGAAAGCGGCCCAAGCTGCTCAATGCAAGGTGATAAAGATTGTGGACAACGGTTTTACATCGCTGTCTAAACCCTCGGGTGAAGATTTTGACGCCTGTGCTCGTGGCGACTTGCTGCTGATATCTCCTTTTAAGCACCAGAACCATCGCACGGGCCTCACAGAACAGATATGCTACCATCTTAATGCCCTTGCTGTCGCTATAGCCGCCTCCTAGCAAATGAGATGCAAATCGCTTTTGCTGCTCTTGAACGCCGCGAATGCGACGCAATACTTGACCACTACCACTCCTCCTTTCTTCTCTTCCTTGACGATACCCCGTGCTGCTCTTGAACACCGCGCTTACGGCGCAATACTTGACCACTACTCCTCCTCAGTTCTTCTCTACATTGCCGATACCCAGTGCTGCTCTTGAACGCCACACTTGTGGCACAATACTTGACCACAACCCTTCCTCCTTTCTTCTCTTCCTTGCCGATACCCCGTGCTGCTCTTGAACGCCACACTTGCGGCGCAATACTTGACCACTACCCCTCCTCCTTTCTTCTCTACCTTGCCGATACCCCGTGCTGCTCTTGAACGCCACACTTGTGGCACAATACTTGACCATTGCCTCTACACGCTTCCCTCTCCTCTATCCTCGTTCTCAACTAAAAAAAACTTAAAACACAATACTTATCACTTAAAATCACTATCTTTGCAGTTTGAAACGATGAGAATTCGATTTCACATACTGCCTATGCTTGTGCTGGCGCTAGTTGCGCTAGTGGGTGTGTCGTGTGCCAACATCGGGAGTCCTGAGGGTGGACCGCGTGACTACACGCCGCCTGTGATGCTGCGCAGTAACCCTGCGCCTGGAGCGGTGAACTTCAATGGCAAGAAAATAGAGATTAACTTCGACGAGATTGTCAACATCAAGGACCAGACGACACGCGTTGTTGTCTCGCCCGCACCAACGAATCAACCCATCATCCGCGCCCAGGGCAAGAAAATCACCGTGGAGTTCCAGGATGAACTTGAGCCTAACACCACCTATGTAATTGACTTTACCGACGCAATCGAGGACAACAACGAGGGTAACGTGCTCGACGGCTTCAGCTTTGCCTTCTCGACTGGCGACCATATCGACTCACTGCAGGTGAGTGGAATGGTGCTGCGTGCCAGTGACCTTGAGCCAATGAAGAACGTGCTTGTGGGTCTGCACAGCAACCTCGATGACTCGGCGTTTACCACGACGCCTTTCTCGCGCGTGAGCCGTACCAACAGCCGCGGCGAGTTCACGCTGCGCAACGTGTCGCCTGGCGACTACCACATCTTCGCCTTGCGCGATGTAGACGGCGACTACAAGATGGTGCGCACCGAGGACATGGCTTTCCTCGACCAGATAGTAGTGCCTAGCACCCGTGAGTTCACGTCACAGGATACTGTGTTCACCTTTGACCACCGCGTCGACACAATTCTCACGGCAACACACACCGAGTTCCTGCCCAACGACTTGCTGCTGAGCCTCTTCAACGAGGATTATCGTTCGCTATACTTCAAGAAGAGTGAACGACAAGGCGACAACAAACTGTTTGTCCTATTCTCGGCCAATCAGCCCGAGATGCCGACCACACGTGTGCTGGAGCCAAGAACATACATCGACGACTGGTATAAGCTCGAGACACGCGAAGCACAAGACTCTCTCATTTACTGGATTACCGACTCGACGATGATAAAAGCCGACACCATAAGGTTAGAGATGACCTACTGGAACACCGCTGAGAATGACTCGTTGGTACAGAAAACCGATACTGTAACCTTTGCGCGCAAACGCAGCGCAAGCGAGCGCAAACAGCTGGAGAAGGCTGCTAAAGAACGCGAGAAGGACCTCAAAGAACTTGCCAAACTGCAGGAGAAGCTCGACAAACTGCGTCGCGAGGGCAAAGACACAACCGACGTGGCAATCGAGTACCATGATCTGCGCGACATGCTCAAGGAGAAACCTAAGGTTCTCAAACTCGAGACCAGCAAAGGCGCAGTCGAGATAACCGACTCGCTGTGGATAAAGACTGACACGCCCATCGGCACCATCGACCCAAGTGGCATTCACCTAGAGAAGATGAATAGTGACAGCACATGGACCGTTGTTGAACTACCAACCATGGTGCCCTCCAACGAGTGGGATGTGTACCGCTACGTGGCACCAACACGCCTAGAACAGAACACCGACTACCGCCTCACTATTGACGCCAAGGCCGTGCAGTCGATTTACGGCATAGCCTGCGACACCGTGCGCGCCACCTTCAAGGTGAAGAGCGAGGAAGAATATGCCAATCTGCACGTCAACTGCTTGGGATTTGACGGCAGCGCCTTTGTGCAACTGCTCGACCGTAACGGCAGAATACTGCGTAAAGTCGAGGTCAATGACCACTATGCCGACTTCTACGACGTACTTCCCGAGACATATTATCTAATGATGGTGCTCGACCGTAAAGCAAATGGCAAATGGGACACAGGAAACTATGGTAAGCACTTACAACCCGAAGATGTGTTCTACTACTGGGGAGCCGTCAAACTAAAGAAGTTCAGCGACATAACGCTCACATGGAACGTATATGAGATGCCTGTCGACAAACAGAAACCCGAGGCGATACGCAAGTTCCATCCCGAGGATCGCGGCAGCAAACTGAAGAAAAAGGAAGACGACAAGAAGAAACAAGGAGAGGAAGACGAGGAAGATGAGTTCAACAGCAACGGATTCATCAAAAACAGCTCCTACACAGGTAACAAATACGACGACGTGAAACGCGGAGTGCAACGCTAAATTTCCACTAGGCTGGATGGAGTCGGACATTGTCAGACTTAGCCAGACTTGATTGGGGTCATACTCCCCCGCCCCATTGGGGCACCCCCTCTATCTTAGAGGGGGAATTGACTCTTCACTCGCGCCTTGTACCTCCACCCTATTTACTCTTTTCACGTGCTTTTCAAGCCTATCTTTTGGCCTGCTATTAAAGAATCTAGCTAAAGCCAAAGTCAAAAAATGCAAAGATAATTTTCCCACGTTAATAATTTGTTGTATATTTGCAGGCTGAAATCGTGAAGAAGTGCCTTTTTTCTTGTGACGAGAAATCACGCACGTCTCTTAACTGATTGAAAAACAAACAAAAAAAATAAATTAATAACATCAAAAAATGCAAACTAAAGGTTTTATCGTAACTATTGCTACTGCATTGGTGCTGATATGCATTTTCTACCTGTCGTTCTCGTTTGTGACTAGTCACTACGAGGGTGAGGCTCAGGCAACTGCCCTCAAGGCAGCCAAGATTACTAGCCCCGACATGTCGAACGATACATATCGCAAAGCCTACAACAACTACATCAGTGGCATCGAGAAAAAGAAAGTGTGGCTCGGCTACACCTATCAGGAAGTGCGAGAGAAGCAGCTTGGTTTGGGTCTGGACCTCAAGGGCGGTATGAATGTAACGCTCCAGATTTCGGTACCCGACATCCTCAAGGTGCTCTCGGGCAACAACCAGGACAAGAAGTTTAATGACGCAATCGCTAAGGTAGACCCCAGCAGCGAGAACTTTGTGGGTGACTTCTGCAAAAACTACAAGCAGCTCGCCCCCGAAGGCAGCCTGGTGCAGATCTTCCGCAACCGCGTTCAGAAAATCAAGGACAACCCCCAGGCCAACGATGCCGAGGTTGAGGCTTACCTCAAAGAGGAAGTTGACAAGATGGTCGACAACTCTTATAAGGTACTCCGCACTCGTATCGACCGCTTTGGTGTGGTAGCCCCAAATATCCAGAAGCTTCAGAGCACTGGCCGTATCCTGCTCGAGTTACCGGGCATCAAGGAGCCTGAGCGTGTGACTGCACTGTTGCAAAGCACCGCCAACCTTCAGTTCTTCACTACATATAAGGGTAATGAGATTGCTGCCGACATCCAGGCTTTGAGCAACGCCTACGCCGGTAGCGGAGCTGCAGCAGCTCCTGCCGAGGCCGACTCGACAGCTACTGCCGAAGCCGCAGCCGCCGACTCTACCGCTAAAGAAGCTACTGCTCAGAAGGCCGAGGCCGCCAAGAAGAATGCTGGCAAGACCCTCATGGAGCTCCTGGGTGGCATGGATGGCGAGAGTCCTGCTATTGGCCACGTAGCCGAGAGCGACACTGCCGCTGTCAATAAGATTATCTATAGCGACCTTGCCAAGAAGACCTTGAAGAGCGACCTTAAGCTCTGCTGGACCAATAAGCCCGAAAGCCGCAACGCCAAGGGTGGCGAGACCTTCGCTTTGGTAGCACTCAAGTGCCAGCAGCCCGAGGAGGCAGTTCTCACCGGTGACGTTGTGACCAGCGCCACCAGCGAGTATGACAACCTTCAGGGTAACATGGTATCGATGGTAATGAACGACGAGGGTGCACGCAAGTGGTCGTCGATTACCGCACAGAACCTGCGCCGCGCAATCGCCATCGTGCTTGACGACCAGGTTTACTCTTATCCTAATGTAAACAGCCAGATTGACGGTGGCCGCAGCCAGATTACCGGTAACTTCACTCCCGAGGAGGCAAGTGACCTTGCTAACGTACTCGAGAGCGGTAAGATGGACGCTAAAGTCAACATCGTTAGCCAGAGCGTGATTGGCCCATCGCTGGGTCAGGAATCGATTCGCAAGGGACTCATCTCGTTCCTCGTGGCTCTCGTTCTGCTTATGATTTTCATGGTTTGTGTCTATGGCATCAAGGCTGGCTCAATCGCCAACTTGGGTCTGATTTTCAACCTGTTCTTCACTGCCGGTATCTTGGCATCGTTCCAGAGCGTGCTCACCTTGCCTGGTATCGCCGGTATTGTGCTCGCTCTTGGTATGGCCGTTGACGCCAACGTGCTTATCTTCGAGCGCATCAAGGAAGAGCTTCGTGCTGGCAAGGGCCTCAAGGCAGCTGTTACCGATGGTTATGGTAACGCCTTCTCGGCAATCTTCGACTCGAACTTGACATCAATCATCACCGGTATTATCCTTGCCATTCTGGGTACTGGCCCAATCAAGGGTTTTGCCGTTACCACAATCGTGGGTATCTGCTGCTCGTTCTTCACTGCAGTTTACGCTACCCGCGTTATCCTCGAGTGGCTCATCAACAAGGGTTGGTTTGCTAACATGACCTTCAGCACACCTTGGACTCGCCACATGCTTGAGAACGTGAAGTTTGACTTCATGGGCAAACGCAAAGGCAGCCTCTTGGTAGTGATTTGCGTTGTAGCAGCCATCATCGCCATGTTCTTCATTCCTGGCCGTGGCTTGAGCTTGGGTATCGACTTCTCGGGTGGTCGCAACTATGTTGTACAATTTGACCAACCAGTACAGACCGAGACCTTGCGCAGCGCTGTAGCCGAGAAGCTTCCTGGCGCTAACACCTCGGTTATCACCATTGATAACAACACCAAGGTTCGCGTATCGACCAACTACAAGGTTAAGGATCCCGACAGCAAGAAGGTTGACAAAGAGATTGAGGATGCACTCTACGCAAGCCTTAAGAGCGCCTTCAAGCAGCAGCCCACCCGCGAGGACTTCGACATCACCAACACTGATATCGGTATCCAGCAGAGTGAGCAGGTAGGTCCTACTATCGCAAGCGACATGACCCGCGCAGCCAGCTGGGCAGTATTCTTCGCATTACTTGCCATGGCGCTGTACATCCTCATCCGCTTCCGCAACGTGGCCTTCTCAATTGGTGCTCTTGCAGCAGTAGCCTTCACCGCATTTGTGGTAATTGGTTTCTACACCTTGCACGGAGTATTCCCATTCTCTATGGAGATTGACCAGACCTTTATCGCCGCCATCCTGACCGTTATCGGTTATCAGGTGAACGATACCGTGGTTGTGTTTGACCGTGTGCGTGAGTACCGCAAGCTCTATCCCAAGCAGAACCTGTATGACACCTTCAACAATGCGTTGTGCTCGACCCTCGCCCGTACGACCATGACCTCAGTAACCACCTTGCTGGTACTGTTCGTCATCTTCTTCCTGGGTGGTGAGTCAATCCGAAGCTTCATCTTCGCGATGATCCTCGGTGTCATCATCGGTACCTGCTCATCACTGTTCATCGCTTCGCCAGTAGCCTATGCTATTGCAAAGCGCGGTGAGAAAAACAACAAATAACATTTTGTTCTCATAAAAATAACTGAAAGCCTGAGGCCACATGGTCTCAGGCTTTTTCTTTATCAATAGGAAATAAAGATGGGAAAATAATGTAAAAAGAAAAAGCGCAAGATCCTTGGCATTTACCAGTCTCTTGCGCTTGTGTGGTACCTCCAGGATTCGAACCGGGGACACATGGATTTTCAGTCCATTGCTCTACCACCTGAGCTAAGGCACCATCATTTTTGCGATTTGCGACTGCAAAGTTACGTCAAGTTTTTGAAATGACCAAACTTTTTGGACAAAAAAAGCGAATTACGCTTAAAAAAGCTCTTCAAAAGTAAAAAAAGGCCCTAAAACCCATATCGTTGCAAAAAAATATGTAATTTCGCAGATTATTTTGTCTTGAGCGTGATTGAACGACAAGAGCAAATGCATCTATGGAGCAGCTGATGCACTACATATGGCAACATCGCCTGTGGCGAAGTGAGGACATGACCACCAACGACGGCCGTAGGGTGCGTGTGCTCGACCCCGGACTGCTGAACACCGATGCCGGTCCTGACTTCTTCAACTCCAAGGTTGAGATTGACGGCCAAATGTGGGTTGGCAACGTGGAAATGCATGTGCGCGCCAGCGACTGGAAACGTCATGGTCACGACCATGATGCTGCCTACGACAGCGTGGTGCTACATGTGGTCGACAAGGATGACGCACCAGTCTATCGCACTAACGGAGAGCGCATACCTCAGCTTGTACTACAAGTGTCACCACTGTTCAACAGCAGCTATCAGCAGCTGGTGAACAGCCGCAATGAGCTGCCTTGCGAGAGCATTGTGCGCCAAGTTCCCAGTCTAACCATCACCGAATGGATGGAGCGGCTAGCCTTTGAACGGTTGCACGGCAAGGTGCAACGCGTGCGCGATCTGCTCGAGATGTATAACGGCAGTTGGGAAGACGTGTGCTATGTCACCCTGTCGCGCAACCTGGGCTTTGGCATCAACAACGAGGCATTTGAGCGGCTTGCACGACGTACGCCGCTGCGACTGCTTCACAAGCACAGTGACTCGCTGCTGCAAATCGAGGCTCTGCTCTTTGGTCAGGCAGGTATGCTCGACCCAACAGCAACCGGCACCGACGCCTACTACAAGCAGCTGTGCACTGAATATGCCTTCCTCGCCAACAAGTTCACGTTACATCCCATGGAACGCGAAGCGTGGAAACTATTCCGCATTAGGCCACAGAACTTCCCTTATCGCCGCATAGCAATGCTGGCACACTACATCGAGGGTAGTTTCAGGCTAATGAGAGACATCCTCGACGCCAACGGAGAAAAAGAGCTGCGCAAGCTATTCCAGGTAGAGCTAACAGGCTACTGGAGCAACCACTACAGCTTTGGCAAACCCAACGAGAGTCCTTCGCTGGCATTGAGCAATCAGTCGATTGACATCGTGCTCATCAACACTGTGGCTCCGCTTTACTACGCCTACGGTGAAATTACTGGCAATTATGCCCTCACCGACAAGGCTGTTGAATTGCTTGAGAGCCTTAAACCTGAGAGCAATTCTATAGTCAAAACTTTTGTGGCGGCTGGTATCGACTGTGACACTGCACTAACGTCGCAGGCATTGATAGAGCTAAAGCGCACCTACTGCGACGCACGTAAGTGCATCTACTGCAAGATAGGTCACCGGCTGCTCAGTGAAGCTGCTCACCGCGACTAATTTCAAGATTATACACATAATTATATAAATAGTTTAAAACAACGAAAAAATGAGAAAAACTTTATTGTTAGCAGCACTGGCATGCATGGCCATGTCTAATGCAAACGCCCAACAGGTAGTACCTTTGAGCTACGGCAACTTTGACCAATGGATTACCCGCCACATCAAGGAATCGGCAATCATTGGTGGTGCCGAGAAGAAAGTGTTTGAGATTGGTCCCACTAAAACCATAAACAACGCTGGCGCCTACAGCAACATGGGAGGCTCACCTTGGGCAACTAGCAACGTGTATGCTAAAGTTGCCGGCGTGGTCAAGACCAGCAACCAGGTATATCCCGACCGTCACGGTAATGGCTATTGCGCCAAACTCACAACCCAATATGAACACGTAAAGGCACTTGGCATCATCAACATGGACGTGCTTGCATCGGGAACTATCTTCCTGGGCCAGATGATTGAGCCTGTGAGCAGCACAAAGAATCCATACAGCAAGATGAACATGGGTATGCCTTTCTCCAAGCGACCTACAGCGCTACAATTTGAGTATAAACTCACAATCCCCTCGGGACAGCGCATCTATTCAAGCGGATTCGGCAGCAAGAAGACCCTCCCCGGTCAAGATTATGCCGAGGTATTTATCCTGCTGCAGCGTCGCTGGGAAGACGCCAAGGGTAACATTCATGCTGCACGCGTTGGCACTGGCCGCGAGCGCTATGGCTCTAACGTAGCAAACTGGACCACTCACCGCATTCCCGTTTGGTATGGCGACATCACCAAGCATGCCGGCTACCAGAGCTACATGGGCCTTATTCCAAAGGACAAGTCGTACTATGCCAAGAACAGCAAGGGCAAAATGGTGCCCGTGGTTGAGGAGCAATGGGATGACGCCAACGCCACTCCCACCCACATTGTAGTGATGCTCTCGTCGGGCTGTGGCACCCCTTACACTGGCACTCCCGGCATGACCTTATGGATTGACAACGTGTCGCTCGTTTACTAATAGCGACCCACAACTTTCTACTGGCTGGCGCAATCGTGCTGGCCAGTTTTCTTTTAAATGCACAATGCATAATTAGGGTTATGCCTTTGAAATAATTAAATATATTTGGGTGTTCTCGCGACTTGCAACTAACGTTGGATAAGTTAGGCTGCGCCTCTGAAAAAATCAAATAAATTTGTTTTTTCACTCGGCTTGCACTAACTTTGTAGTCATTAAAAAACTCTCATTATGGCAAAGGAAGTGGGTCAAACCCCAATGATGAAACAGTTCTACGAGATGAAGGCGAAGCATCCTGATGCTTTGCTGCTTTATCGCGTGGGCGACTTTTATGAGACCTACGGCGAGGACGCCATCGTTGCGAGCGAGATTTTGGGAATCACCCTGACGCGTCGCTCCAATGGCACTGGGGGCAAAAATCTCGAGATGGCAGGATTTCCACACCATGCCCTCGACACCTACCTACCTAAACTCGTGCGCGCCGGCAAGCGCGTAGCCATATGTGACCAGCTCGAGGATCCCAAGCTTACTAAGAAACTTGTGAAACGTGGCATCACCGAGCTCGTTACTCCTGGCGTGGTGATAGGTAATACCCTACTCGACCGCAAGGAGAACAACTTCCTAGCCTCGGTGCACTTTGGCAAGAAGTCGACCGGTGTGGCATTTCTCGACATCAGCACAGGTGAATTCATGGCTGCCGAGGGTTCGGTCGACTACGTGGACAAACTATTAGGCAACTTTGCACCTAAAGAAGTACTCATCGAGCGCAGCAACCGCAGCCACTTCCAGCAGTCGTTCACGACAAAGTATCTCACCTTTGAGATGGAAGACTGGGTTTTCACCCTCGACTCAGCAATGGACCGCCTGCTCAAGCATTTCGAGACCAAGAACCTGAAAGGCTTTGGCATACAGAATATGGAGTGTGCCATTGTAGCCTCGGGAGCCATCCTGCACTATCTCGACCTCACCCAGCACACCCAAATCAAGCACATCACCTCGCTGTCGAGGATAGAAGCCGAGCGCTATGTGCGCCTCGACAAGTTCACCGTGCGCAACCTCGAGCTCATCGCCCCCATGGCCGATGACGGCAAGAGTCTGCTCAGCGTGATAGACAAGACCCTGTCGCCAATGGGCGCCCGACTCCTTCACCGGTGGATAATGTTCCCTCTCAAGGACGTGAAAGCAATTAATCGCCGCCTCGACGTGGTGGAGCATTTCTTCAAAGACCCTGAGGGGCGCGAGTTGCTCAGAGAGCAACTAGAGGTGATAGGCGACATTGAGCGCCTAGTGTCGAAAGTTGCCGTGGGACGCATCTCGCCACGCGAGCTAGTGCAACTCAAGTGTGCCTTGAATGCCATCGTTCCCATCAAGGAGATGTGTGAGAACAGCGACAGCGAGGTGCTCTACAGCTATGGTGAACAGCTCAATCCGTGCCACCTGATAAGAGACCGTATAGAGCGCGAACTCAATCCCGACGCCCCCAGCATGGTAAACCGCGGTAACGTGATTAGGAACGGCGTGAGCGACGAACTCGACGAATTGCGCAACATCTCGTCGAGCAGCAAGGACTATCTCATGCGTCTGCAGCAGAGTGAGAGCGAACGAACCGGCATACCAAGCCTCAAGATTGGCTATAACAATGTGTTTGGCTACTACATCGAAGTTCGCAACACCCACAAGGATAAAGTGCCAGAGGAGTGGATCAGAAAACAAACGCTCGTGAGCGCCGAGCGCTACATAACCCAAGAGCTCAAAGAGCTTGAAGAGAAGATTCTAGGCGCCGAGGAGAAAATCCTGAGTATCGAGAGCCAGCTCTTCAACCAGCTGGTGATTGCCGTGAGTGACTACATACCCGCGATCCAAAGCGATGCTAGCCTGCTCGCCCAGCTCGACTGCCTACTTTCCTTCACCCGCGTTGCCCTCGAGAACCGTTATAACCGCCCCGTGATTGACGATAGCCTCGACATCGAGATTACCGAGGGCCGTCACCCCGTGATAGAGAAGCAGCTACCTCCAGGCGAAATGTATGTACCCAACGACATTAGGCTAAGCAACGACGAACAGCAAGTTATGATCATTACTGGTCCTAACATGGCTGGTAAGTCGGCACTACTGCGTCAGACAGCCCTGATTGTGCTAATGGCGCAGATTGGATGCTTTGTACCAGCTCAAGCCGCCAGAGTGGGCATTGTCGACAAAATATTCACACGTGTAGGAGCCAGCGACAACATCTCGCTAGGAGAATCGACCTTCATGGTTGAAATGACCGAGGCATCATCGATTCTAAACAACCTGAGCGAGAGGAGTCTCATACTCTTCGACGAGCTTGGCCGTGGCACGAGCACCTACGACGGCATATCTATAGCCTGGTCGATAGTTGAATACATCCACGAGATACAATCGCGGCCAAAGACCCTCTTTGCAACCCACTATCACGAGCTCAACGAGATGGAGAAGACCTTCAAGCGCGTGAAGAACTACAATGTGAGTGTACGTGAGATGAACGGCAAAGTCGTATTCCTGCGCAAGCTCGTGCCTGGTGGTAGCGAGCACAGTTTTGGTATACACGTGGCGAAAATTGCCGGTATGCCCAAGACCATTGTGCACCGTGCCGACGAAGTGCTTAAGCGTCTGGAACAGAACAACAACAATGACTCACTAAGCAAGGACCTCGACGATGTGGCCAACAACCGCAACGGAGTGCAACTCTCTTTCTTCCAGCTCGATGACCCCGTACTGAGCCAGGTGCGCGACGAGATACTCAACACCGATATCAACAACCTCACTCCCATGGAGGCCCTAAACAAGCTCAACGACATCAAGAGCATCATCACTGGAAAAAAGTAATCTAAAAAACTAACAACTATAATCTAGCAGATGCGCCGTTTTTTTATTTATCTAATAATGTGTATCGTCTCGATAGGGGCGATGGCACAGAGTGAGATAGCACAGCAACAAATCGCTGTTAACCACAACCGCAGCGGCAGCAACCATTATGCCTATCCTTATCCCGCTCAAGAGATGCCCAAGCTCACACCAGCACCGGCAGGCTATGAGCCATTTTTCATCAACCACTACGGTCGCCACGGCAGCCGCTGGCTCACGAAGCAAAGCAGCTATGACAAACCAGTTGCTGCCCTTGAGCAACTGCAACAATCGGGCGCTCTAAACAAGCAAGGTGAGGTGCTGCTCGACCAGCTGCGCAAGATTGCTATCGAAGCCAAAGGACGTGCCGGCGACCTGAGCGACGTGGGTGCCGAGCAACATCAAGGCATAGCACAGCGCATGTGCAACAACTTCCCCGAGGTTTTTGACGGTGATGCCACCATCGATGCACGCTCAACCGTGTGGATTCGTTGCATCCTGTCGATGGCAAACGAGACACAGGTTTTCAAGTCCTACAACCCCAACATTAGAATCTTTACCGATGCCAGTTATCACGACATGTACTATACTGGCTGGGGCTACGGAGAGGACACCCTTGCCAACCCTCAGCGCAAAGCGATTCGTCACATCAGCGACAGCATCTTTGATGCGCGCATCAACGGCAATCGCTTTATGAGCCAGTTTGTAACCCATTTTCCTGGTAAGAGTGTAAAACTGCAAGGCACCGAAAAACTAATGGAGGAAATCTTCGATATTGCTGGGAGTCTGCAAAACCATCACGCTTTTGACGGAATGAACCTGTTCCAATACTTCACCGACGAGGAAATCTACGAATTGTGGAAAGTGAAGAACATCTACTGGTATCTGCAGTGGGCAAACTCGCCACAGGGCGGCAATCGCATGCCGTTCATTGAAAGAGCCTTGCTCACCAACATGATAGAAACTGCCGACGATGCCATCGCTCAAGGCAAGCGTGGCGCCACACTGCGATTTGGCCACGAAACCTGTGTGCTGCCACTGGCATGTCTGCTCGAGCTCGACAATGTGAACTACTCATGCGACGACCTCAACACATTGCACGAGCACTGGCGCAACTACGAAATTTTCCCCATGGGCTGCAACATACAGATGGTGTTTTACCGTAATGCCAGCAACGACGTCCTCGTCAAAGTGCTGCTCAACGAGCACGAGGCAAAGCTGCCGTTCAAAACCAGCACGTTCCCCTACTACCGCTGGGAAGACATTAAGCCTTACTATGTGAACAAACTCAAGACCACAGTCAGCTGGCCCAAATAATTGTCTATTCTTTTTCAGACAATTAAGGACAATTAGAAATGTTCTAATTAGATGCTGGTTTCTTAGCCACACGGCTTGTTGTTATTAAGGACAATTGACTCGGTTGGGACAAATGGGACAGGTGGGACAGTTACACATGGCGATTGGGGCAGGAGGGGCGCAGCGCTTAAAATTTAATTCAAATTAAATTCACAATTGCCTGGACGCTTGATAGTCGCCTTCGGCGAGAAATCGAACAAATATATAACAAAACCAGCAAAAATGTGGAAACACGGATTCACTGTAATCGGTGTATTCACCGTGTTCAGTGTGTTCAGCAATGAAGTTTGGGACATTTTTATAAAAAAAATTGTGGGTGGCAGAATGTCAAAGAGCGCTCTATCTGTACACAATGTTTAATGCACATTATTATAATATATGCACAAAAGTAGTGTATTGGTAATAGTGGTTACTATATTAAAAAAGAACGAGTGAAAGAATCTGTTTTTGGACAGACTATTAATTTTTTCCTACTGCAACAGATAGTGGTTGTAACTTATTGCAAACCAACAAGATGCGTTAAATAATTGTTGGAATATTTCACATTTATTATGAAAACAAAATAATAATTAACTATCAACCATTACACTTCCTACCATATTTTATAGTAACTTTGTCAAAATTTTGGACTTGACACTCATTTTACACTAATCCTATCACCTAAACCATTGAGCATAAATAGAAAACTCGTGATAGTGGTGGTTATGAAAAATTGAGATATCACAAACAACTATTATAAACAACTTTCTTAAAACAAATTATTATGAGAAAATATGTATTACTCGTGGTGGCATGCCTCACGGCCTGCCTCACACAAACGGCCGCGGCCTATGAGATTACTTTTGATATGTCGAAGGCTTTAGATGGATATACATCTGGTAACATTACACTTAAGCAAACCTCTCCAGGTGGTAAAACCGTTTATTTTGAAATAAAAGCTCCTAGTAACGATGTAGACCTTACTAGGTGTTATGTTGATGAAGAAGGTAGACTTGCTGTGCCTTCAGGTGTACAATTTACATTTAGATGCACTGAAAAATTAAGGGAAGTTTGGTTAGGCACAATGCCATCAAATGCCGGACTTACTGACTACTATTTCGGAAATGAGGTTACAAGCATTCTTGACTTCGTAGGAGTTGGAAATACTGACAATGTTTTTATTGCTGGTAGGTCAAATCAATTCAATGCAGGTGCCGGAAATTTCTCTGCAAACATTCAAAAGTATTCAAGCTATGACCAGACAATGTATTTCATTGGCCCAACTGTTAAAGTTTACACTGAACCCGTTTCAACAGAGGATTTAACTTTTGCCGACCATAATGTAGTTGGACAATACCACTCCTTAAACGACGATTTGGTGGGAGTTAAAGTTGTAGAGTTAGGTCCTTCTTGGAATAAAATCAGCTACCTGATTTGTCGTAGCGCCAACCCTATTAGTGCTGCACACAAACACGCTCAAGGCGACCAAGAACTACTTAAGGATGCTGCAGGCAATACACCTTCCTATGCTGACCCAAATACAGTGCAGTACTCTTGGATTGGACTTAAGATTACTAACCCCGATAATTATGTTGGAAAACAATTCAATAGTGTGCGTGGTCAATTTGTTCCTGATGGTGTGATGGGAACTGATGAATACTACAACTATCGTATGTTTAACCCAATAATGCAAGTAGTTGGGAATCCTAAAGTTGTTGCCGAGAATGTAGAAACAACTCTCAATAAATACACAGTAGCTAATCTAGAAGAACAAGACGACAAGCAATTCTTCTTTATGGAGCCACGTCCATTTGAGTTGTGTGACGTAATTGATGTCATGCGAACCAATGCTCAAGGCATTAAGACACCATCTAAGGCTGCAATTATGCCTAACGGAAAAAGCGAGAACATTTATGTTGACAACAATATAAAAGGCTTTGCAGCAATTATTGATCCTCAGTATGATACATGGAAAGATGGAGACATGGAACTCTTTAACGTGTCAACTGAACAGGAAGCACAATCACTTGCATGGCGTTGTGAAAATAAAATCTATGATATACCAGAAGCTTTAGTATTCTTTGCTACATTTGACAATAATGATAATCCATTAGATATACCAAACCGAGACTACTATCAATGGTCAAACAATGATGATCTTGGTATCCACATTCAAGGAAAAGCCAAAATCAGAGATTATGATGAGGATATGGTAGTAGGCGATGGTGATCATTGGAGCCGCTATGAATACAGCAACAACATTAATGCATACCGAAATGACCTCAACATCAACATCTATAACCCCACAACAAACTTGTCAAGGATTGGAAATCTTTCGGTAGTTCGTTGTGACAATGAAGGAAATGAACTAACAAAAATTGCGACAATAGAACAAAATCCAAACAATAATGAGAAATTCACAGTTTCATATATTAACACAACACAAACAGCCATAAATGATGTTGAACTAGCTAAAATTTCTATTCCTCGCTATGAAGCTCAAGAATTTCAAATAAAAAACAGCGCCATAGGTGTCAGTGACATGTTCTATAGTGAGGAGATGAATTCACGAGAGGCAAACAGCACACTTTATCCAGGTTTCCAGTATCGCGTTATACCTACCGAGGACAATCCCAACAAAGAATTGACTTGTGTGGTAAGTTTTGCACCTGTTTACAAGACAAACGAGAATGTTGTAACTCGTGCAAATTATAGCCAAGCGGATGTTGATGGCGACATCGATAACACTCTTGTTGAGAACAATAAAGCAGAAATCAACTTCACTCCAAACATGGCAAGGGCCATGACAGAGTATCGAATTTACAAGGGTGATGATGCTCAAGGCGAAATCTTTAACAATATAGCTTCAAATGCCATTGTTCTTGATAACAATTTCTTAAGCGAAGCTATCGAAGACAATATTGTAGATGGCACAGTATATGTTCCAGAACTCTACACTGAGTACAACGATAACACCTACGGTTGCTACAAGCAAAGCGTAAGCGATGCATCAGTCACATGGACATTCAAGGATTTGGTTGCTGCCGAGAGCGTAAATTCTGATGGCACTCGTTACTGCCATGCTATTCTTGACCTTCAGTCAATCATCAATAATGTAGCAAAAGATTCTCGCTACTTGGTAAGAGTATGGCGTCAAGTAGGTAATGGCGCATTGGAACTTCTCAACGGCCACGAAGAAGGCTGGGAGACAAATTATGGCGCCCTCAATTTAATGGGAGCAGAGGATGAAGAAGCTTACAACAAGACTGGCAACCTCAAATTTGAGCTTCACGACACGTTTAAGGCTCACACTACAACAAATGCCGCTCATGGATTGATGGCTGAAGGAGAGACTGTCAATATTGAGCCAGTAACTTACTATGCTACTCTCTATGTTAAGGATGATGCTTCGGGCAAATTCTATGTTAAGAAGCAAGAACTGAAGCCTGAAACCTCAGTTCCTACCGCAATCAGCACAGTTAATGCTAATTCTCAGGTAGAGAGTGTACGCTACTACAATGTTGCTGGAATTGAGAGCAGCAAGCCATTTGCTGGCATGAACATCGTTGTTACTCGCTACAGCGATGGTAGCACAACAACTTCAAAGGTTGTGAGATAAGACAATAATTAATATTTTCTCAGAATACATTTTTAGTATTTATGGTTGCGTGCTGTGACAGCACGCAACCATTTTTTATTATTTGTGCAATAATTGCGCAACTTTCAATCATTGGTGTCTGGCAAAAAACAAGAACCCTTGTAAAGTACCGACAATTAGTTAGCAATGTCATTTTAGTGCTTGGTGAGCTGGTTATTGATTTTCGTTGTATTCTTCAGCTCCCCCTCTAAGATAGAGGGGGCATGGGGGAGTATGACTGAATAAAGGATTTGTTTTTTAAACTGTTTTCATACTCCTCAGTCACTTCGTGACAGCTCCCCTATCTTAAGGGAGCAACTATCTCCATTTTTCCCTGGCACAAAAAAATTTCAACAAAACATTGACATAAAAAAATTGCTAGTCATCTATAAATTAGATGACTAGCAAAATAATATTGTACTCCGACTGGGAATCGAACCCAGATTTTAGGTTTAGGAAACCCACGTTCTATCCGTTGAACTATCAGAGCAACGTCAATTTTGTGTCATGCAACAAGAAGAGATAATACGTTGCATTCAAAATTGCGGTGCAAAGGTAAGAAATAATTTGATAATAGATGTTATTTTGGCACAGATTTTGCTTGATTATAGTTAACTTTGCAGTAAAGAACCCCCTAATAAAACAATGTAATGGCAAAACAGCAAGGTTCGACCAAGGAACGGACAAGAATATTCACTCACTACCCAAAACACTACAAAGTGCTGATGCACAACGATGACTTCACTCCAATGGATTTTGTTGTAGCAGTGCTTATCAACGTATTCTACAAGAGGCCTGAAGAGGCCGAAAGGCTGATGCTGCAGGTTCATGAGCAAGGAATTGCAGTTGTGGGCATCTACAGCTATGACATGGCATTGTCGATGATAAACAAAGCTACGTCACTCGCCCGCGATGCTGGTCACCCGCTGCGCATAACGTATGAACCAGAGTGAGTGGAGAGTGGAGAGTGGAGAGTGAAGAGTGGAGAGTGGAGAGTATTTTCATACCGTGCTTCGCGACAGCTACACTAGCTTGAGGGAGCAGCTGATAAGCAGCAAGTTTATTTGTTGAACTAAGATTTAGTAAAGGAAATATATGGGAAAAGAGGTAAAAAATAGTTTTTATTTGCAGGTGGCGGTTCGCTTGTCGATGGACAATGCGACTACCATGCGGCATCCATTTTTCACACCCGAGCACTTGCTTGATGCCATCATAGTGCAAAAACCTACCATCGAGGCCCTTCGCGAGATGGGCATCGACTATAACGAGCTCCTAAAACCACTGCGCGACTATACCAGCCAGCTCGACCAAGTGCCTGAGGGCGTGGAATACACGATAGAGCCGTCGCATCAATTCCAACAGCTCATAATGGGCGCCGTGGAGATTATGCGCTCATCGGCAGCCAAGGAGCTTGAGATCACCCATATAATAAGGGCTGCAATGTATCTTAGCGACTCACTCGTTGCCAACGTGCTGAACTATTATGCTGGCGAAGTGAGTGAATTCTTGAGCACCCTCATCTGGAAAATTGAGGAGTTCACGAGCCAGTTTCCCATCAAAGGCAGCGATCTATCGGACAGCAGCGGTATGTCGATAGTAGAAGACGGCCCTAAGCGCAATGTCGAGATGACTACAGCAGGGACCCCACTAGAAGACGGCATGGACACATGGCAAGATGATAATGAATGGGAATCGATGGGTTTAGGTGGCAGGCAACAGACTAGCATGAGCGACTATGTGACATGCATAAGCGAGCACCTGAAAGAGCATAACCCACTCATTGGGCGGGAAACCGAACTTGAGCGCACCATACATGTGCTGTGCCGCAAAGACAAGAACAACCCGCTACACGTGGGTGAGCCAGGTGTAGGAAAAACTGCCCTTATCTATGGCCTTGCACAACGCATCGAGGACGGCAACGTTCCTGATGCCCTACAGGGTTTCAAGATATACCAGATAGACATGGCAGCGATGCTTGCTGGCACGCAATACCGTGGCGACTTTGAGAAACGCGTGAAGCAGACTATGGACTACCTAGCAAGCCTGGACAACGCAATCGTGTATATCGACGAAATTCACAGCATAGTGGGTGCCGGAGCCACAGGTGACAGCGCCATCGACGCGTCGAACATGCTTAAACCATACCTTGAGGGCGGCAAACTGCGTTTCATAGGGTCTACCACCTATGAGGAATATAACCGTGTGCTCTCGCGCAGCAAGGGCATTGTGCGCCGTTTCCAGCAAATAGACATCCTGGAGCCTAGCGTGGAGGAAACTATAGAAATAATCAATGGACTGAAAGAAGGCTATGAACGATTCCACCAAGTAAAATATGCCCCCGCAGCAATCGACTACGCAGTGCGCGCCAGCGCCAAGCACATCATGGGCCGCTTCCTGCCCGACAAGGCCATCGACCTCATTGACGAGGCAGGAGCCTACCGCCACATCCACCCTACTCCCAAGAAGCGCCAGACTGTTGACAAAGCCCTCATTGATGACGTGTTAATGAAGGTGATGAAGATAAACGCGACTGCTATGAAAGAAGACAGCAACGCACTGCTCAAGACCCTGGAGAAACGCATCAAGAACCGCATCTACGGTCAAGACCAAGCCGTACGCGAAGTTGTAGAGGCAGTTCAGATGTCGAAGGCTGGCCTGATTGACGACAGCAAGCCGCTTGCCTCGTTGCTCTTTGTGGGTCCAACCGGTGTGGGCAAGACCGAAGTGGCACGCGTGCTCGCTCAGGAACTAGGCGTTGAACTTGTGCGCTTCGACATGAGCGAATACACCGAGAAGCACACCGTTGCCAAGCTCATTGGTTCGCCTGCGGGCTATGTGGGCTATGAAGACGGTGGTTTGCTCACCGACGCCATACGCAAGACACCTAACTGCGTGCTGCTTCTCGATGAGATAGAGAAGGCCCATGAGGACATCTACAACATACTGCTTCAGGTGATGGATTATGCCCGCCTTACCGACAACAAGGGCCGCCATGCCGACTTCCGCAACGTAGTGCTAATCATGACGAGCAACGCCGGGGCTCAGCATGCCGGCATGAGTGTGGGCTTCGACAGCCGTGGTAGCCGTGGTGGTGACATGCTCAAACAGGTGAAGAAGACCTTTAAGCCAGAGTTTATCAACCGCTTGAGCGCTACCGTTGTGTTCAACGACATGGATGAGCGCATGGCTGGCATGATACTCGACAAGCGCCTGCGTGAGCTGCAAGAAAAGCTTACAGCAAAGAAAGTCACCCTTGATGTAACACCCGACGCCCGTGCGCTGCTTCTCAAGGAAGGCTTTACGGCTGAATATGGTGCTCGTGAGCTAGACCGCGTGTTACATCGCGAACTCAAGTCGAAACTTGTGAGGGAGATTCTCTTTGGCAAGCTCAAACGTGGCGGCACTGCACACGTCGCCCTTGCCAACGGAAAGATTGCACTAGTTTAACAGACAACTCAGCCACTTGCGTAATCATATTATATGAAACTCATCCGATTTTGCTACAAACTCAACGATAGATTGTGGTTTCCCAATCCCAATCCGGATATGTCTCTACTTCTTGACCCAGAGGAAGAGGAGGATCTCTTCATGGAGGGAAAATTGAAAATACCCAGCTATGAGGAACTACTCGAGACCCTCACCCCAATCGATGACATAATTGCCGTGGAGGGCGACTTGAGAGTGGAACGACTATTGCTTGCATACCGATACGGTATATTTCCATGGTTCTCCTTTCGTTCCACCCCCATACAGTGGTGCGCTCCTATCAAGCGCTTTGTCATCTTCCCTAACGAAATACACGTGAGCCACTCGATGCGCACATTGATGAACAAGCACATGTATCGCGTGACGTTCAATACCGCCTTTGACCAAGTGATAAGAGCTTGCAGCACTGTGGATGGCCGCATCAATGAGGAGGGCGCATGGCTAGGTAATGACATCATTGAAGCTTACACCAAGCTTCATGAGCTAGGCCATGCCCGCAGCGTTGAAGTGTGGCGTGGCGAGAAGCTGGTTGGCGGCCTATATGGAGTGGCTGTGGGAAAAGGATTTGTGGGCGAGAGCATGTTCTCTTTTGAACCCAACACCAGCAAACTAGCGCTGATTGCGCTAGCAAAGCAGATGCAAGAACAGGGAGGCTCACTTATAGATTGCCAGATTCGCACCCCACACCTCGAGAGCTTGGGAGGAAGATATATTGAATACAAAGAATATATTGACACACTTCATGACGATAAGAACGTGTATGAAGCCTGTAAAGAATCACCTTATTTAGGACCAGAAAGGCCACAATAGGCACAGGCACAAAGTGCACTAATAAAAAAAGTCACCCCAGCTGGGGTGACTTTTAGTTTTTTGCTTTGTCAAGCTTGATTACTTGAGCACCTTAACGGCCTTCTTAGAACCATCATCATAGGTGGTAACCATGATGCTAACACCGTCGAATGGAGTAGCGCTCTCAACACCCTGCAGGTTGTAGTAAGTAACGTTTGTTACGTTCTTAACAGCCTCGATGATGTTGATACCGGTAGTAACCTCGTCACCAGTCTTCTTAAGGTTAAGAATCAGTGGCTCGTCAATTGTCCAAGCGCGGTTGCCCTCTGGACCACCAGTGTAGCTCATAGAACCAGTCTCGGGAAGATTCTCGGCGATGATCTGATACTCGCCATCCTCAAGAGCCGACATGTCGATTTTAGCCTTACCTACCTTACCAGCGTGGCTTGGGTAGAAACGGCACTCATTTTTCTTAAGAATTTGGATAACAACGAGTACATCGTTGTGAACCTTACCCTCAGCCTTTACACTGCTATTGCAGTCAAGCATGTCGCTAAGAACCTCCTCTAATGCCTCATCGCCAAGATCGGCAGCTGTCATGCCATCAACGTTGATGTTCTCAAGGATGAAAGGAGCATAACCTTTAGCGCTGAAATAGTTGAGACCTTGTGCTCTCTTCCAAGTTGCACCGTCGGGCTTGCCAAACTCAAAGTTGAAGCCATTGAGGTTCTCGCTGTTGTTGTAAACAAAACCGAGCTCAAGCTCTACAGCGTCGGCTGGCTGAGTCTCAGCCATTGGAGTCAGCTCCATCTTGCTTGGGCATGGCTGCTCCTCTTGAGCGTAAGCGCAGCAAGCAAACAAAGCGACTGCAAAAAGAGTAAAAATTTTCTTCATTTTAATAATGATTTTAACAGTTAAAATTATTAATAAATATTAGTCACGTTTACATAAATAATAGTAAATCATTCCATACTGCGGGAAAAAATGCCCACTTCGCATAGAATTCAATGCAAAATAAGTAAAAGTTTTTCTAACAACCAAACATTTTCAAAAAAAAATGCGAAAAATTATATTTTTATAATAGGGAACTAAAAACTAACAGGGAAGAGGATAATGAAGTTGCGCTGCCTGAGGTCACGAGTACAATCGTACCTTACTCTCTCCTCGGCACCAATAAATCTCCTCATAAAGAAAAACTTACTGCAGAAGACGTGTAGTAACGCAAAAAAGTCACCCTTGTGGGGGTGACTTTTTTGTTTTGTGTTAAGTGAAATTACTTAACGAACTTTACAGAGTCCTTGCTGCCATCCTCATAGGTTCTAACCATGATGTTAACACCGTCGAATGGAGTAGCGCTCTCAATACCTTGGAGGTTGTAGTAGGTAACACCAGTCACGTTCTTAGAAGCGTTGATAACGTTTACGCCTGTTTGAACCTCAGAAACGTTGTCACCCTCTTTCTTGAGTTTGATAACGATTGGCTCGTCGGTAGTGATACTTACAGTACCCTCATCGCCACCAGTGTAAGAGAATGCGCATCCGTAAGGAGCAGCATCGGCAACGAGCTCATACTCGCCGTCAGCAAGAGCTGACATGTCAATTTTACATTTACCTACCTTACCAGCGTGGTTGGGGAAGAAGCGGCATTCGTTTTTCTTAAGAATTTCGATTACAACGAGTACGTCAGTTTTGCCACCTCCGCCTTCGGCTTTCACACTGCTATTGCAGTCGAGCATGTCGCTAAGAACCTCCTCTAATGCTTCATCGCCAAGATCCTCAGCAGTCATGCCATCCACGTTAATTCTTTCAAGGATGTAAGGAGCATAACCTTTAGCGCTGAAATAGTTGAGACCTTGTGCTCTCTTCCAAGTTGCACCGTCAGGTTTACCAATTTCCATGTTGAAACCATTCAGGTTCAAGCTGCTGTTCTCAACGATACCAAGTTCAAGTTCTACTGCGTCGGCAGGCTGACCTGGGGCCATCTCAGTCAGTTCCAATTTGGTTGGGCACTGTGCATAGGCACCTACACCCAGCAAAGCTACTGCAAAAAGAGTAAAAATCTTCTTCATTGTGATTAATGATTTAACAGTTAAAATTTAGTTTTATTTTTTATTAGTCACGTTATCTAAACAATGATAATTGCGTAAATCTAGTAAGCCTATTTAATGATAGCTTATTCAGAAATCAATGCAAAATAAATATTTTTATTTCAAATATCCAATTTTTTTTCAAAAAAAAATCTCAAAACAAGTGTTTTTTTTACTTACTGTAATTTACCCTAAATGCTAAACTCTTTAAAACTTGAGTTTTAATTGTCGAGTGACATGTAATGCCTTTTGTGGGAAAGGCACTCATCCTGAAAGACTAGAGCATCTTGTTGAAATTATCAGGGACGGGCGATGAGAATGACACCACCTTGCGAGTGATGGGATGAATGAAACTTAGCACAGTGGCATGGAGTGCGATGCGGTTGATTGGACTAGGATGGCCACCATACTTGCGGTCACCGCTGACGGGGTTGCCTAGGTCGTGCATGTGCACCCTGATCTGGTTTTTGCGCCCGGTCTTTATTTCAAGCTCAACCATTGCAAATCGTTTACCCTGCTTGACGAGGCGATAGCGGGTTACAGCAAGTCGCCCTATCTTCTTGTCGTCGGTAGAGTACATCTCAAATGTTTCGGGATTCTCGGCAAGGAAGCTCTTGACGGTACCCTCGGATTGTGGAACGTTGCCCTCGACCACAGCAATGTACTTGCGCTCGACAAGCATGTTGTTCCAATTGCTGATGAGGATATCGCGCGCTTGCTTTGTGCGAGTGAGGAGCATAAGGCCCGAGGTGTCACGGTCGAGACGGTGCACAACGTAGACATTGGCTTTTGGACTGAATCCTCGCGCATATTTCTTGATAATATTGAAAACTGTGTCGTCGCTGGGCTTGCCTGCAGCTGTAGAGAGCACCCCATAGCCCTTGTCGACAACAATGATGTCGTTGTCTTCATAGACGAGCCTGATGCGTGGATGGCTGAATATTTGGAATGAGCGGTCGAAGTTAACCCAAAGTTGGTCGCCGGCATGCACCTCAAGATCAAACTGCCTAGACGGAACTCCATTGATTGCCAACTGGTTGTGACGCAGCATTGACTTAAGTTTGGTTGGCTTATGGTCGGGCAGAAGTGCTGCAGCAGCTGCAAGCAGCGTACTATCTTGCTTGATTGTGAGTTTTGCCACATTGTCGGTGGCTGGCCCTCGGCGAGTTTGTTTCTTGTCGTTCATGTTTTTGTTGTTTTTTTCCATGCGCCTTAGCTCATAGATTTGTTGTCATTATTTTCGCCACTCCTGCGGAGTGGAAATTGGAGAGCCGAAGGCTCTAAAATTTTTATTGTGCTTCGCACTAAAATTAACGATTACTTCGTCATTAAAATTGTTCAATACGGGTTACATGAGTGTTATTTTCTCAATCTCGTTAGTCATAGTATCTAATTCATACCATTCAGAATAGAGACTGGGCATACCAAAATTAATAATCATGCCATATGGGATGTGAGTTAGTCTCATGTAGTTGTGCAGTTGCTTTCTATGCTCTGAAATTATTTGTTTTGTGGCTTTTAATTCTATAATGATATTGTCATTTATTAGAAGATCAATTCTATAGTTTTCTTCAAGTAGAATATCTCTCCAAAAAATAGGAACATGAACCTGGCTTTTTACATTGTAATTCTTTTGCTTGAGTAGATACTTTAAAGCTGCTTCATAGGCTGATTCTAATAGACCAGGATGATATTCACGGTGGATTTGCATGGCAACGCCTGTTATGTCCTTGAAAAATGAATATTTTTTGTTATGTTCCTCTATTAAATTCATATTTTAAAACTGAATTTTAGCGCGTTAGCGCCATTTAAATTTTAGCGCAAAGCGCTCTAATTTCCGCGCTTGCGCGGCAAAAAATCATTATGTGTTGTGAATTATGCATTGTTCTTGCGGTTGCGGGGGTGGTGGTTGAGGATTTCGTTGCGCAAAGTTGAGCGGTCGATGTGCACGTATATTTCGGTCGTCTCGATGCTCTCATGACCCAACATCTGCTGGATGGCGCGCAGGTTGGCTCCGCCCTCGAGCAGATGAGTGGCAAAGGAGTGGCGTAGGGTGTGTGGACTCACCGTTTTTCTGATTCCAGCAAGCTCGCACAGCTCCTTAACGATATAGAAAATCATCACGCGCGTGAGTTTGTTGCCCCGACGGTTGAGGAAGAGGATGTCTTCGCATCCCGGCTTCGTGACCTGATTGCTTCGCGTCTGCTCCAAGTAGAGGTTAATTTGTGTGAGCGCCTCCTGAGAGATGGGCACCAAGCGCTGCTTATCGCCCTTACCCACAACAACTATATATTCCTCCTGCTCAAACACTTGCGAGAGCCTCAACTCCACAAGTTCCGAAACGCGGAGACCGCATCCATACAACACCTCGATGATTGCGCGATTGCGCTGGCCTTGCGGATGGGAAAGGTCGATGCAGGCTATCATGCGGTCTATCTCATCGAGGGTTAGAACCTCGGGCAGATGCCGCCCCATGCGAGGAGCAGGCAGGAGCTGTGTTGGATCGGCGTCAATCAGTTGCTCCCTTAAGAGATACCTGAAAAAACTCTTGATTCCAGAGATAATGCGAGCCTGTGAACGAGGCGCAATGCCCACGTCGTGCAGCGTAGCGAGGAATCCCTCAAGGTCGCTCTCGGTGACTTGCTCAAACTTCTTGTCCTCATTGTTGAGATAACGCACAAGATGGTCTACATCGCGACAATAGGCTGCCGCGGTGTTGGCCGAGAGCCCCTTCTCAATGCGCAAGTAGCCCTCATAGCGTTGCATAATTCTCTCCAAGTCGTTCATTTGGTTTTGCAACTGAGCGTGACCGCTCAATTACTAGTCAAGAAAAAAGCCATCAAAAAAGAGATGTGCTCCTTTTTGATGACATTTTCAATCGCGCCCTTATCGGGCATTACTTCTTCTCGGCAGGAGCTGCTGGTGCAGCAGGTGCTTCGGCAGCTGGAGCTTGCTCCTGAGCTGGAGCGGCCTGCTGAGTTGGGAACTGAGGTGCCTTCTGCTCCTTCTGAGTCTTCATGTCCTCGAGAGTGATTTTCTTAGAAACCACAGTAGGCTCCGAGATGAAAGGAGTAGCGATGCTGAGCACGCAGATGAAGATAGCGAGTCCCCAGGTTGCTTTTTCTATAAAATCGGTAGTTTTTTTCACACCCATAAATTGGTTGTAATTGCTGGCACTAGCTGCCAAACCACCACCTTTTGACTTCTGAATAAGAACCACACCAATAAGCAAAATTGATGCCAAAAAGATTAAAACTGATAATGTAATTGCCATTTTTTCAAATAGTTATAGTTTGTTTTTTAATGTTTCGTTGAGTACTAATTTTCGCAAGAAGCGAATTTGGTCTGCAAAGTAAATACTTTTTTCTGGAAAATTCAAATTTATGCTTTCAATAATTTCAAGCGCCTTTGAATATTTTCCCCGCGCAATATAGACTTTTGCAAGGCTTTCGCTGAGCATCGAGTCGTCATTTTGGGTAGAATTTTCGACGTTGTCGTTAGCCACTTGAGCCACCTGTTGCTGCTCAAGGTGGTGCTCAACAGTCGGCTGTTGTGCCAAGGCTTGTTTCTCGCGCTGACGTGAGTGTTCGATAAAACTGCCAATGAGTTCATCTTCCTTATCTAGGGCAGGTACCGAGTCATCGCTATGTTGTGCAGCAAGGATGTCGGCATAGTCGGGAGTTGGGTTGAATATCGCCTTGCTTAGGACATTAATCTCCTTGTCGTTAGTGCCTTGCGCATAGGTTTCGAGGAACTTGTCAATGACGTTGTCGACATCTGGAGTTTCCCCCCGCTCCACAGGATAGAACGAGGCGAATGCCGCTGGAGCGTTGCCTACCACAATTGAGAGGTCGCGACGATCGGGACTCATGATTGAGAGACGATGGAGCGCCTGTTGGTCATCGCTGTGCTTAACGTGTAGCAGCAGCGGCAACGTAAAGTAGGGATAATGCCGCATCGCGTCATCAACCCACTGCTGCTCAGGAGCCAAGTCCCCATCCAACATTTTCTCTATATCACAAGTCACGTTCATGTTGGTCGTTATTCGTTGGTCGTTACCAATTGCCTAGGGTTTGGTTGAAGATAAGGTCGACAAGCTCGGCGCTGATTTCCTCACACAACTGGTCCTGGACGTCGATGAGTAGCTGGTTACTGTCGAAGTCGCGGTAGGCCGAGACGCTCACGTCGTTGCTGAGCGCGTCGTTAACATTATCTATATATCTCACTCTCACCGAGATAGTGAGCCTTGTACGTGTAGCATAGGCATTCTCTCCCACTGCCTGGGGCGAAAGGCTATAGTTGGTGATTTCACCCTCAAAGCGCAAGTCGCTGTGAGGACTGTCGACCTGCTGCAAGCGAGTTTGCTGCGTCACCACATCCTGCAGTTTGTTCTGGAACAATTGCTGCAATGGCGGATAGACCAGAGCCGCGCGGATGGGGAAGTTAGCAAACGAAACCGTCTTGTACTTGTTATAGTCAATCGACGCTCCGTTAAACTTGTAACTGATGCATGCCTGGGCAATGAGCATCACCGCCAGCGAGAGAATCAATTTGTGTGCCAAAGAGTGTTTCATGACTTTTTTACTTACGGTTATTGCGGTATTCCAGTCCATATTCCTTGATTTTGCGATAGAGAGTGCGCTCACTGATGCCAAGTTCCTCGGCAGTCTGCTTGCGACGTCCCTTATTGCGCTCAATGGCACTAATAATCACCTCGCGTTCAGTATCTTGCAAAGTTTTTACCTTGTCCTCTTCAACGTCAACGGCGCTAGCCTTAATGTCGCTAAACGAAGAGCGAGAACCAGAATTTGACCTACGGTTAGAGTTCTCAACATCGTAAGGAGTGGTAATTTCTTGCCACTCGCTTTCGGCTGGCGCAAAGCCGTTATCCACATCGTCGGTCGATGTAATCGTGGTGCCGGGACGGTGCAATTCGTTGATGTTTGAGCTCAGGTGGATGTTGTTGCCCTGCTGACGGCCCATTCCTCCCATTTCCACCGCTTTCTTAAGCTCTTTGATTTCCTGCTGCATTTGCAATATCATCTTGAAGATGAGCTCGCGTTCCTGAGTGTAATCGTGCTGGGCAGTATCGAAGACCACTGGCAGCGATGAACTATGGTTCTTCTGGTTGAGATAACGCTTCACCACATCGCCTGAGACGATGCCACTCTCAAATGATGACATCTCGCGCACAAGACTCTGCAACTCGCGCACATTACCGCTCCACTTGAACGACATGAGCTCGCGATAGGCGCTCTCGTCAAATATCAATGGCTCGCAGTGGTGCTCTTCGGCGTAGTCATAACTGAACTTAGTGGCAAGCATCTTGATATCCTCACCGCGCTCACGCAACGGTGGAACCTCAATGCGGATTGCCGCGATGCGGTAGAACAGGTCCTCACGGAACTCGCCACGACGCACCATCTGAAGCAGGTCCTTATTGGTGGCTGCAACCACACGCACATCGGTCTTGCGCACAGTCGACGAACCAACCCGCAGATATTCACCCGACTCGAGAACACGCAGCAGTCGCGCCTGTGCGTCGAGAGTCAGGTCGGCCACCTCATCGAGGAAGATCGTACCCTTATCGGCCACTTCGAAGTAGCCTGCATGCTCCTTCTCGGCGCTTGTGAAGGCACCTCGCTCGTGTCCGAAAAGTTCGCTCGAGATAGTTCCCGAGGGAATAGCTCCACAGTTCACTGCGATGTACTTGTTGTGCTTGCGAGGGCTGTTCTCGTGTATAATTTTAGGGAAGAACTCCTTACCGGTACCATTCTCACCGTTGATGAGCACCGAAATGTCGATGGGTGCTATCTTGAGTGCCCTTTTCACAGCATCAATCAGCTTAGGTGACGAGCCAATAATGCTGAAACGCTGCATCGTCTGTTTTATCTTTGCGTCGGTTATAGCCATTTTTTTAGATTATAAGTTTTCTGTTTTAAAAATGCTCCTAGTTCCTCGGGGGTAGTATACTGTGCCATCTCTTCAGGCGAGATCACATTGCCTACCGAGACACGGAACTCACGATTAGTCTTGTTGAAAACCTCGGTAGGAAGGCGCAAGGTGCGCAGTCGCCAGTCAATCATGCCCAACATTGTGAACACCCAACTGTTGTGCCCGTGGAAGTAAATGGGAATTACAGGCACCTTGAGTTTCTGGATGATGCGGATCACCGATGGTTGCCACTCGCGATCCTCAATGCGTAAGCCCCATGTGAGCTTCGACACTGCCCCTGCCGGGAAGAATCCTAGGGGATGACCTTGTTTCACATGCCGCATTGCATCGGTGATTCCTTTCACCGAAACAGCACGCTTTGCTGGGTCATCGCTGGCGAGAGCATCGACAGCGATGAAGTTTGGACGCAAAGCACCAATATGGTTGAGAATCATATTGACCATCACCTTGAAATCACTGCGGTGGTGCCCAACGATATCAATCAGAGCCATGCCGTCAAGTGCTCCATAAGGGTGATTCGAGACGGTGATGAATGGCCCCTCTGGAATGCTGTTCAGCACTTCTTCATTTCTTATTGTCATAGTGGCGCCAAGTTCGTCAAACATCTTGTGAGAGAACTCAGGCCCTGGCAAGTGCATGTTGCGACTGTGGTAGTCGTTGGTCTTGTCAACTGCAAGCCAGTGGAAAACTCTGTTAACCAGCTTCTCCTTCCCTTCGAAGAACGGTGCCATCTTCCGCACATCATCATAGTCGAGGACGGCTCGCTTCACTGGCAGTTGCTCCTGCATTTCGCCATTATTTTCGCTCATATAATTAAAGTGTTGTGTATCAATATATTAAATTGCCACAAAGCGATATGATTCACTTTTGCGGCTACAAAGATACAGCAAAAAACTGACATTTTTTCAGTTTTCACATTTTTTATATAGACTATAATGTGAGTATTGATTTAGAAAGATTTGAGAACGCGCTATTCCTCGTCTTCGTCCTCGTCGCCAATCCACTCGGGGTCAAGCATGTTTTCATCGCCCATCTGGAACAAGACGTGCTTTTGCAGAACATCAGGATCAAGTTCCGACTCAAGTTGCATTGCCTTATAGCGTGGCCTAAGTACGAAAGCCTCAACTAAATAGGCAATCACGAAATACACTCCCACGAGTACCCACAGCGCAATATACATGTGCCCCACTTGCGATAGAGAGGCACCGCTCACTTGCATCTGGACATAGGCTGTCGAGGCCCAATAACCAGGTATCATCTCGCTAATCACCTGCCAGTAGGGTGCCATCTGATAATGCGGCCACGACACTCCAGTGAGGAACACAAAGATGAGCGAGGTGAACGCCAATACCAGGAACACACCCTCGCGGTTGTTCACAAAGATGCGCAGCACTTGACCCATAAACGAGGACGCTAACAGGAATGGAACCATGAGCAAGAAAATTTCCATGAAACTGCCGTTCATTGGGAACTTGAAGATGAGAGGCACAATGTGAAGTGCAAATATTGCAGGGAAGAAATAATAAATCAAGTGCACCATCGCCTTGCCAATGAGCATAGCGCCAGGAGTGGCATTAGCCACATCGAGGCGGTCGATGCCCTTGTTGCGGCGGCGACGCCCAATGCTACCAGCATGAATCATGGAAATGCCAAGCATCATGCCTTGCTGCAACACATAGACAAGGATGAACGGCAGCACCGCCGATGCAATACCCATTGCGGTGTTGCCAAGCGGCACTTGGCGACTCTCAACGAACCCTCCGTCAAGGCTTATGACTCCCGCAACCTTCTCGCTCTGCAGGCGCGAGCAGGTCTCCATCTGCACATTGGTGAGTGCCGTGAGCATTGCCTTGTAGCGCATCATCACACCCATATCGCAATAAAGCGACACATGCCCCTGCTCTCCACGTCGCACCGCATCCTCAAAACCGGCAGGGAAATACACTATTCCATAGCATTGCTTGCGCGCCATTAGGTCACGTGCCTCGTTCATATCGTTGGCATATTCCTTGACCCATACGTCGGGACTGGCGTCAAGATCACGAGCAAATTGGCGACTCAGTGCCGAGCGGTCGGCATCAACTACCACCACAGCCTCGTCGTGCACCACCTCGGTGTTGTAGATGAGAGAATAGAGAGGCGGATAGACAATGGCAAGAACGACGAAGAAGATAATAACCGCCTCGTCGCGCCTGATGAGGTTTATTTCCTGCCCCATCACTCGCCAAATGCTATGCAGCCAACCCTTATACTCTTTCTTCTCCATAACAACACTAAGGAATATAGAACGGGTCAAGGCAATGCTTCTTGAGCTTCCACAGCATTGTCAGTGGTAGGAAGCAGTAAAGAATGAGCGCCACATAATAAATACCGGAGTAATACAGGTCTACACCGTTTAGTGCCTGATCAATACTAATCTTGAAATAGTACTTTATGGGCATGAGATAGCCAATGGGAGTAATCCACGAATACATTGCCTCCTCGGGCAATGAGAAACCGCAGAATGAGAACGACAGCATGCCCAACAGGGTGCATATCGTTGAGGCATACCTAAAGTTGGGCACTAGGCTACAGACGAACAGAGCAAAGCCCTGACAAGCAACAACAAGCAGGAACATTGCAATAATCATGTTCATTGGATCACAATTGAGAGGAAAGCCATAAACGCAGTACATCATGTACTGTATCCATAATCCCACTGCCGTAAAGATAAATGTGTGGGGAAACAGCTTGGTAAATGTAGCAAGAGCAATAGAGTTGCCTGCCGTGCGCATCCAGTTTCGGCTTGTGCCGGCATGCCACTCCATTCCAATGCTGAACACTGTGATGAGCAACACTATCAACTCCAACAAACACGGCACAAACGAACTACTCAAATAATAGTTGTAGCTGAGCCACGGATTGTTGAGTGCATGAACATGAGTTACAACAGGCTGCAATGTTGCCGAGACCATTTCATGAGGCATACCAACGGTAGTGAGCACACTGCTCACGATACCACCGTTGGCTAGCACACTCAGCGTCTTGAAACCCTTAAACTGCATCGAAGCGGGAGCATAGTAGGAGTAATTAATGTAGTAGCTCAGAGTTGGCTTGTAATTGCTAAGTGCCTTAGTAGAAAAGTCACTAGGAATAAAGAAGAAGCCATAAACCTCGCCCCGCTGCACAGCGTCGATTGCTTCCTGATAATTGTCGTAGGTCTTCTCGATACTCACCTGTGGAAATGCCGACAAGTTGCGCGTGAGCTTGCGTGAGAGGTCGCTCTTATCGAGATCGACAAGTCCCACTGGCGTGCGCTTCACCACGCCGTCGTCCATCAAGTCGAAGAAGAACCAAGCACTGGCAAGCGGCACGATGAGCATCATGCAGATGTAGATGGGACGGCGAATCATTTGCCTCCATCCACGAAATATCGAATTGACAATTATGCGAAACAAAACTGCTACAAGTATTAAATGTTACTTGAGGATGACTGACATTCCTGGTCTAAAGTTCTCGATAGTTTTTACTGGGCGCGCCTTAACCTCAAAAGTCTTACTATCGTAGTCACCATAAGCTTTAGTAGCACCCCATGTGGCATAGCTACCCATGTCGCGCACATAGAAGACTTTCATTTTAGCCTCCTTGTTGCCCAGGGCAGGAATTATCACGTCAATCTCCTTACCCATGGTAAGGTCGTTAAGACGTTCCTCACGCACATTGAAAGCCGCCCACATGTCGTCGAGCTGCGAAATAGTCATAATTGGAGAGCCCATGATAACCAATTCACCCACATGAGGATAAATGCTGGCTATCTCGCCACTGCAAGGAGCTACCAGATACTTGTCCTCGAGCACTGCCTCAACCTCCTTGACAGTAGCCTCGGCAACATTTTCCATGCTTTTCGACGCTTCCTTATCCTCGGCTTGAGGACCATTCTGCGCCATTTCAAGCTGTGACTTAGCTGCTGCTACTGCTGCTGTTGCGGCATCGAAAGCAGCCTTAGCCTCATCACGCTTCTGTGCGCTCACCACACCTTCATTAAAGAGGTTGTCGAGTCGCTCAAAAGTCTTTCGTGCTATTTCCTCGGCTGCTTGAGCCTGCTCAACCATCTTTTGTGCCGAATTAATAATCTCATAACGAGTGCCACGTTCCACCTTCTTGTTTTGACTCGAAGCAACATTTTTCATCTCCTTGGCTTTTGACAAAGTGGCATCGGTAGTTGACGAATAAATCTTGGCAAGTCGCTGGCCCTTAACCACATAATCACCTTCCTTAACATAGAGTTCTACAAGGCGTCCAGCCAACTTGCCCGACACACGCACCACTTCACAGTCGGCCTGGCCTTGCACGGTCTTGTCGGCAGGCTTGAGATGCATGATACCCCAAATCGCCATTCCTGCCACCACAGCAATGAGAATGAGCATTGCCATGATGATTGACAAGCGCTTGAGTTGGCGAATCCTGCGGCGTTTAGCTTTTTCCTCCTTCTCCTGTTCTTCTTTGGTCTTAGGTCGGAGTTGAGGCTTAGGCTCGATAGTAGGTTTTTGCACCTCTTTGTCTTGAGCTTTAAGCTTTGGCTCTACAGCAGGATTTTGCCCCTCATTAACTTGCGTTGTGTCTTGAGGTTTCAAATCACTCTTCTTGTCCTTACTCATTATTAATTATATTAATTATTTTAGACTATAATTTATTTCTTTGGAGCAACATAGTTCATGTGCACCTTCTCGATATCGAGGGCTCCATCCTTGTTGATTTTAACGCGCACGAGATAGTCGCCTGGGTCGGGGCTGTTGCGCTCGCTCATTGAGTCAAGAGTCAAGAAGTAAACAGCGTTGAAGACCTGCTCATCCCACTTGTGCACATGTCCGCAGAACACAATCGACGCATTCCACTTGTCGAACTGCTTGAGCAGGAAGTAAGCTTCCTCGCGTGGGAAGGTTGAAGCAAACTGCATGGTCTGTGGAAGGAAGATGTTGGTGTGGCTGAAGACGAAGGTGTAGCGATAATTGAAATAGTCTTTACCATCAAGCACACCTTGCTCAATAAGGTCAACCTGCAATTTTCCAAGCGTGCCGCTAGCTGTGTCGAGGAAAATGAAGTGGTCATATATTGATTTACCATTATTATCTCCAACATATACGTCAAACGTGTAGAACGAAGAGCCAAAGATGTTGCTCCACAAAGCCCATCCGTTGTGAGTGAGATCGTGGTTGCCTACCACTGGGAAGAATGGGAATTGGATGTCACGGTACTCAGTGCCGATAGGGAATTTGGCACCCTTGCGGTAGTACTCATGAGTATTCTCGTCGAAAGTGTAATACTTCTCTACATATTTTGCTTTGTTATCAGAAATGCAATTCTGAAGATTAATGTAATATTGGGGCTTAGTGTCGGCGATGTCGCCCAGATGGCAGTAGAACAGGTCGTCGTTGTCAAGACCTATCTGGAACATCTCGTTCATGCGTCCCAAGTCGGTGGTGACGTGACTGTCGGCTCCAACGATGAACGAATATCCGTCCTCGGTAAAATCGACCAAATCGTAGTCGAACTTCTGCTCCAAATTATTCTCCTGAAAATATCTGTAGGACATCTCCACACGGTCCTCAACAGCAGTATTTCCCATGAGCACGCCCTGGGGACTTACTTTTTCGCACGAAGTGTTGCTCAATGCAATAGCAGCCAATGCTGCGATAAATATATATTTAGCTTTCATTGTCATTCTTACCATTTATATTTTAAACCTACTTTTACCGAACCCTCATATTTACTTGCCAACTGGCTCATAGAACCTGCCGGACGAATGTTGAACTCTCCAAAGAGATTCCAACGCTCCTTAATCTTAGCATACCAACGGATACCCCAGTTGATGTTCCAGTTCTCATAGTAGAAATCGTCGTAGTTGCGGAAGAACAAGCCCACATTCCAAGGGTTGTCGCGGTGACGGATGTTTGCACCGAAGCCAAAAGTGAGCAGTGGGGTCTCGGTATAGCCCCATCCTATGCCCCACACATGGCTATGGTAGTGAACCAGTGTCTCGCCAAGACGAATATCAACGTAAGCGCTCTCCCAAGTTGCCGAGATGTTATAGGCCATCTCATGGAAACCAAACTTGTGATAGAAGTTATACATAATCTTACCATCAAAAGAAATGTTACCATACTTCAACGGCAGGCGATAACCGCCTTGCACGTCAACTGAGAACAATTCCTTACCAAACTGCATTTGGGCATCGCCGCCCACATGCCAACGTGGAGTGAGGTGACGCGTGTAAGAAACCGCAAGTCCTCCAAACTTGTCGGTAACAACATTGTTACCACCCATCACATAGCACGAAATTTCGTTCTTGTGCTCGCCGTCAAATGTCTTGTAAGGGATGTAGCTGTTGGTTTGCTGAGCCCATCCCGAGACAAATGCTATGGCTAATACTAATGTAATAAACTTTTTCATATATTTTATTATAAATTATTTAAAACGAAACACATAGTGCACCACCGAGCACCCATTGGTGCAGATTTTTCTTAACACTTGACTCTGCCGGCTTGGTCATGTCCCAATCAAAGAATATCTTCATCACGTCAACGGTATCGGGCGACAGACCTTGCATCAACCCCAAGGGATTATAAGAGGCCTTGAAGGTTTTGCGGCTGTAGTCATAGTCGCAGAATAAGCGCCAAGAAAAGTTGTTCTTATGAGCATAGGTTAGAGAGATGCCTGTGCCAAATTTAAATGAATTGGTTGCCGAGACATCGATATAGTCCCAACTGTAATCAACAACTTTATCGCTAAGTATGAATTCAGGCGCACTACTATCTTCCAAGCTCTCGGCATTGAATTCGAGCTGATTGCCTGAGTAGCTGGCATTGATGTCGATATCATCCATGATGCTACGGCCAAAGAGAAGTTTTGAACCCAGCGCAAAACGTGACGAGAATGGCCAACTGAAATACACGCCAGCATCGGCAGCAAACTCGGTGATGTGGTCGCTCTCTATTGTCAAAGCTATTTTCTGGACTGAATTCTCAAGCATTGGGTCGTTTAAAAACTCCTGGATATCCTTCTCCTCGCTCAAAGCGAAGGAGCTCCACCCATTGATAGGAGTTGCTTTCACACGCAGACGACCGCCCACGCCAATGTAAGGGTTGAAGAAATAAGCGCCTTCAGCGCCTACTGCTGTTGCCGAACGGAATTTGAGCTGCAACGGCTCGTCGGTACTGGAGCTTTCTCCGTCAAGAATCTCGCTTGGAATGTTGAAATTAAACGCAGGTAGTGTCAGGTTCTTATTGCCAAGTCCTATACCCATCGAGATGGCGAAGAACGACGGATTGGCGCGCAGGTCGGGATAGACGCTCAGGTCGCCTCGCTGCAAGCCTCGATTCTTGAAAAGAAGGTCCATCAGTCCATAACCCAACTCCACCGAAAGGATACCGATTCCGGCACCCGATAGCACGTCACTAATCCAGTGACGGTTGTTGAGCACTCGCATCACACCAGTTGCTGTAGCAAGAGTATAGGCACCAACCGAGTACCAGGGCGAGCGAGTCAAGCCATACTCCTTGTGCAAGATTGTAGCTGCAAGAAACGCCGTGGCGGTATGGCCACTGGGCCAAGAGTTGCGAGTGGAGCCGTCGGGGCGCATTTCGCTGGCAGTGTACTTGATGCCGTTAACCAAGCCCGCCATGATGGCTGCCGATGCAGCCGACGAAGCCCAGAATCGAGGCCAGTCACTTCGACTCTCAACTCCAGCTATTTTCAGACCAATAGTAAGTGCCAACGGCACATATTGAGTGTAGTTGTCTATCTCATTGTGGAAATTGGTCTTTATAAGACGAATCTTGGTGTTGGGATTGTTGTAATCCTGACGGAAAGCCGTTTTTTCACTCTTGGCAATGAGTCCGGATAAGAAGAGTGGGATTCCCACCCAAGTTTGGTCGTCGAGGAACTTATAGGGCTTGACTGCGGGGTTGGTGCGACTCTTGATGAAGTTGAAGTCAGGAGCCTTGGGAGGCTCATAGAGCTTGATTGCGGGCTTCGCTTGGTTATCTTCGTTGTCATAATAGGCAGTAGCTTCTATAACAGTCTCTTTGGGCTCGTCTACTGTCACCTCATCCACAACAACAGAAACTGGCTCCTGTGCAAGAGAAGATGCTATAGAATCAATCTCTTGCGCAGCAGCCAAGCCGCATCCTGTAATGGCAACTATCGTCGCCAATATCAAAAATCGCTGTTTCACTTGATGATTGTGTGCTCGTTAGTAAAGTGGAGCTCAGTGCCGTCGTTGAGCAACAGAGTGAGATCTCCATTCTTTATCTCGCGACCCATGTAAACCACATCGGCTCCTGGGTGATTCTTGCTCAGGTACATCTGAATCTTGCCAGGCACCATGCGCATGGGCACACTAGCACTGCGGCAATCAACAATCATCCAATGCCCGTCTTTATCAAACTCGATGGTGGCGTCGTTGTCGAGCAAAACGCAAGTGCGGTTTTTCATGTCCTTGGTCTTGTTCTTCACAGCCTTTACCACTTTGTTGGATGGGAAATAGGATTGCACAGTCCTCTGACCCAAATCAGGAATCTTGTTAAATGGGATTTCTACGAGGTTGTCATCGGCCAGAACATTACCAGCCATCAACGCTATTGTTGCTAGAGCGAGAAAAAACCTTTTCATAATAAGTTATGTTTTAGTGGGTTATTTTAGTTATTGATTAGACGTATTGGTTTCGGAATTGCCATCCACTTCGGGAGTAGTGCTGCCGTCAACTACGGGAGTACCCTTTGCGACGGGAGCGATAGTCGCATTGTAACGAGCATTGAGTCCCTCGGCCACCTCGTTGGTAACATCCCATTTGGGATTGATAAACATAGCCGCCTCCTTGCGCAGCACCGCGTCGTAGTCGTTGCGCACTGCATAGTCGGCGAGGAAGAGGTCAATCTCGTTTGCGAGTTTCATTTGCTCGTTGTTGAGTTGCTGCTCCATCTTCTTCTGCATGTCTTCCATTTCCTTTTGAGCGTTATCCTGCATCTGCTCGAGCTTCTTCTGGTCAGCCTCAAAGGCCTTTTGGGTCTTGTACTGGTTGTTCTTGTACTTTGTCTGGACCTGATTGTAGAAGGTCTCTATCTGCTTACGCTTCTTGGCCTCGGCCTGCTGAAACTCGTTCTTGAGTTTGTTTTGCAACTGCAAATATTGCTGTGCAACAACATATTGCTGATAAAGCTGATTCTCATCTATATATCTAACAGTGAATGGTTTAGTGGCCACATCCTGTGCAGTCACACTCATTGCCAGCAAAGCAAATACTATAAATAAATTTCTTTTCATTTGTCTTGCAATTATATTTTTGTGCTTAGATAGTTTACTATACTATATGTTTAAATTTAACTATAAAAAGTGTGCAAATTTCGTCAAAATAGTTGAAAATTGCAAATCTATACCAAAAAACAAGTGAAATCACTTTACTGGTTTCCACACAAATAGTTTGTCACTAGGCCTGATTTTCTCACTGGTTTTGATGGAGAACCTCTCACCCTTGACGGTCTTCTCAACTGGTTTAAGGTCAACGCGTATTTCCTCTACAGTCATAGGCAGCGCACCAGTTGTTGGACCTGTTATTAGTATCTCGTCACCCACGTGCAGCTCACCAGCCTCCATTAGGAATTCGGCAACGCCAATCTTAGAGAAATAACGCACTCCTTTAGCAGCATAAACCTTTACGTGAGTGGCGCTGGAACCATATTTCGATGTCCACTCGCCTAACCGCTGACCCAAGTAGTATCCATCCCAAAAACCGCGATTAAAAACTCGCGACAGCCTCTCATTCCACTGCTCAATGCGCTCATCACAATAGGTGCAGTCGACAATGGCGTTGAGTGCCTCGTTGTAGCACCCAACAACGGTGCGCACATATTCAGGTCCTCGCGCCCTACCCTCTATCTTGAACACCCGCACCCCTGCGTCCACCATCTTATTGAGGAAGTGTATGGTTTTTAGGTCCTTGGGCGACATGATGTATTTATTCTCAATTGCGAGCTCATCGCCTGTGTCGCGGTCGGTGACGATGTAGCTGCGGCGGCAAATCTGGCGGCATGCGCCACGGTTGGCGCTTGAGTCGGCCTCGTGCAGACTCATGTAACACTTGCCACTCACCGCCATGCACAATGCACCATGGCAAAACATCTCGAGCCTAACAGGATCGCCATGCGGTCCACGCACATCGCTCACGGTGATGTTGTCGTGGATTCTTGCAACTTGGTCAAGATTTAACTCGCGGGCAAGGACCATCACATCGGCCCACTGGGCATAGTATCGCACGGCCTCGCTGTTGCTCACATTTACCTGTGTGGAGATGTGCACCTCCACCCCAATGCTTCGCGCATAAAGGATAGTGGCCATATCGCTGGCAATGATGGCGCTAATGTGTGCATCGCGAGCCGCGTCGACGATGCGGTGCATATAGTCGATATCCTCATCATAGATGATGGTATTGACGGTGAGGTAGGTCTTGATGCCGCGCTCGGCGCACCACTGGGCAATAGTGTGCAGGTCATCAATCGAGAAATTCACGCTCGACTTCGACCGCATGTTAAGATTCTCAATGCCAAAATAAATTGCATCGGCGCCACCCTGCTGTGCTGCCACAAGCGACTCCCACGAGCCTACAGGAGCCATGAGCTCAAAATCGCTACGCGATAATTGGTTTATAGGAAATTGATTTTGTTCTGTCATTATAATTTACATCATTGTTATCTAAAAAATTATCTAGACAATCTAGAAATTCTAGACGGCCTAGATAATCTAGTCTGTTGCCACTTTTCTCGCTAAATAAAAGCGCCCTTTTATTCGACCTCCTTCACGAGGAAGATTTCGGTTGGGAAGTGGTCGCTATAGCCATTAAGGAACACGCCCGAGCTGTAGGTACGCAATGGGTATCCCTTGCGATCGCCCTCTTGAGTCTTAAGGAAGTCGCGATTAAGGGCCTCGGCACGAACAAATGTGAGTTGTGGCTTGTCTTTGCCAATGCGGTATTTGGTGAAGTAACTGCTACACATGATTTGGTCGAAGAGGTTCCACTGTCCCCTGTAGGCCAATGTGCCAACACCACTGTCAAGGATTTTCCAGAATGGGTTGAACATATCACCGGGATTTATAACGTCCTCAATATTGCGCTTGCCACCAACCGACTCGGCACATGCTTTATCCATTGGATCGTCGTTAAGGTCACCCATGAAGATGATGCCGATGTTCTCACCGTGAACATTAACGAGTGAATCGATAGTGCGACGGCACATGTAGCCGGCAGCCTCGCGCTTGGGGCTCGATGCTTCCTGACCTCCCAGACGAGATGGCCAGTGGTTAACCATCACTGCCACTGTGTCGCCAGCAAGAATGCCAACAACGCAAATCTGGTCACGGGTTTTAAAGTTCTCGTTCCACTCATACTCGGCCTTGCGACTTGGATCGGCTGCAGCAGCTGCTCTCTCAAAGTCTTCCTCGCTCAGACGCTGATTGGTAACATTGAGCACACGGAAGAAGCGTGGATTGTACATCACGCCCACGTCAACACCACGACGGTCGGGACTCTCGTGATATTCAGCAACCTGCAAGCGCCAGTCTCTCACCTGAGGATCACGAGCTATATCTTTAAGCACTGTCTCGTTCTCAATCTCACTAACACCGATAATGGCTGGTCCATAAGGGGTATTGTCGGTCTTCATCTGAGCAAAGGCATAGGCCATGTTGTGAATCTTCATCCAGTACTTGCGGCTATCCCATTGGCGAGCGCCATTGGGTGAGAACTCCAGGTCGTAGGTGCCGTTGGAATTGATTGTGTCGAACAAGTTCTCTAGATTGTAGAACATCACGCCATACACCCTGTAGCGCTTGTTCTGCTGAGCGTTGTCCTGTGCATTTATCACTGGTACTAAAACCATTGCCATCAATGCGGCCAATAACAATTTCTTCATAATATATAGTTTTTAGTGTTAAAATTTCGCTACTTATTCAATCAATCTCCAAAAATACTACTTTTTCTTGAAACGGCATCATTTTGAGCTAAAAATATTGAAAAAATAATCAAGGGCGACCCTTCCACAACAATAAGAATCGCCCTTGAAAATTTATTATCAAAAAAAGTTTACTTATTTAAACTTATGCCACAACTAGTCCAATAGCTTGGAGTAAACGTTGCTTCTACTGCATCCTCTATATCATCGGGGAGATTACAAAAAAAATCGAGTCCTGTTCGTTGCTCGAGCTCGGCGATTGTAATGTACTCAGCATTTTCCTTATTAATAACTGGCCAATCAAAATCTGTTATACCATCAGCACCTTTTGTTGTACCATTGAAATGCTTTGTCCAAATACCCATAGCTTGATATGTGTTGCTAGTTTTATTATAAGCAAGTACAGCCATATAGAAATATTTAGAAACTTTCAAACGGCTGTTGCACATAAGATTAGCATAAGTCACGCCATTATAGGTTGAACTATATACACCACTCTCTGTGTTACCGTTCAACGTAATATCATCAATGGTAGCTGCTTTCACAACATAAAGCGTATCACAATTACTTGATGTCGCTATTGTTCGAACATCTTCTTCAAGGTTTGACCATTGCCCTCCGTTATGTTTTTGCCACTGAGGCTGCATATTGCTATAGAAATAAGTTAGTGCCTGCTGTTCTTGAGAACCACGACGATCTGCACTTGGGCATAAATGGCCACGTGCATATCCACTACCACTGTAGTCACTATCTTTAGAACGTGTTGACTCTGGTAACTCGGGATCCTCCTTGAATGAGTCTTTTCGTCCCACGTTTTGTGCCGTGTTCGTATGGTCAAGATAGTAGCAAGTGAATCGGTTTGCAATCTTGCTATTATCCCATTCCATTTCTAGTGCCAGTCCGTACCCCGACTCACTCTTCGCTAGCCATGATTGGTGTTCATCTTCCTTAATACGTGGCCATTCTAGTCTATACATATATTTGCTGGCATTATAGAAACCCGACAATGCATTGCGATTCACATTATTGTCGGTGATGGGACCATCGGTATAGGTAAAGGTCACAGTGGTCACTGCACTACTCTCTCCATCCTTGATGGCTATAGCCTTGAAATTGGTTGTGGCACTAACGATGATAGCTCCAGTATAGAGTGTGCTACTTGCACTAGGTGTAGAGCCATCGGTAGTATAATAGATTGAAGCCCCTTCAGTGTCGCAATGAATGGTCACTTCTGTTGGTGTATTTATCATTCCACCGTTAGGCGAGAAAACAGGCGCACTAATAAGAGTCACAGGAGGAGTGCTGCTATCGTCCTCTTTGTAGAGCTGGACTGGAAGACCATTTGTTGCTGTAATCATATATGTTCGGAAGTCAACAACAGTATTATTATCACTAAAACCTCTAATCTTACGATTATTAACACCATCATTTGCTACAATCAGCGCATTACCTGTATCATCAATAGTTATTGACCAATTCTTAGAAGAACTACTTGCTCTTAGACCCTTAGTGTCAGAGGTCAATGACAAGTAATAAGTCCCATCAATTGAAGGATTTGAATATTTCAATGTATATCCCTCACATAAAGTAAATATACCTACGCCATGGTCATCATCATCAAAAACTACAGTATGATCATTTATAGTAATTAATTGACCAACCCTAAGCGTTTCACTAGAGCTAATATTATTAGGCAAAGCAACATTACCACCCTCGCAAACAATAATATATCTCTTGCCTGCAACAAGCTGAGATTCGTTTGTCACACGGGTGAAGATATTGCTGGAAACAACTGGCTGTGTGTCCTCTACAACATCGGTGATTTGAGAGTAGAGGTAATCGATGCTTTGGGTTTGGCCCTTGAGGTAGATTTTCATACCAATAGCTCCTGAGTCGCCAAATTTTCCACCCACGAAGCGCACGCTGTCCATATTGGAAGCTGCGTATGTCACGGTATTTCCGTTCTTCAAAGTTATAGTCATCGACACTGGTGCGTTGTCGATAGCTGCCATAGCGTTGGCTATTGTCATCAAGCCCAAGAGGGCAACAAATAATATCTTCTTCATTGTCGTGTCCTTCTAAAGCTTAACGTTTAACAATCTTTTTACCGTTCACAATATACACACCTGGCGGCAGTTCACCGAGCGGTCGATCCAGCCTAATTCCCAGGATGTTATAAATCACAGTCTCTTGTGGAGCATTATTATCAAGACGAATATTGGTGATTGCGGTTACAACGTCATCACCTCCAAGGTCAAGTTTAACTCCAGCACCTTCGGGAATAGTGATATAGGCCTCGGTGCCAGCAATCTCGGTGTCATCGATGAGCGAAGTCCAACTCAAAGTGTTGTTGTCTATGAGCTTCACTGTAGACTCATCTTTAGGCAAGGTAGCGGGCGAGTAGGTTCCCACCATTGTGTAGTCGCCCACGTAAGCAGGTGTCTCATTTGCCATCAGGTTAATGCCTGGGGCGTTTTGTGGAGCGGCAAGAGAGAATGTTACCGAGCCAACAGGGTCACTTTTCAGCTCAACACCACTCAGAGTCATCTCCTGCTGCGAAGTGTAGGGTCTCACCAAATAGGGTGTGCCTGGCTGGAGATTACCATAACAGTCCTCGAAGTGCATCACGCCACCCTGGATGGGATAGGTAACACCATTCATCTCGTAGGCTCCTACCTGACCAAGCGAGACACCAGTATATTCCAGCACATCGCCCTCAAAACCTTCAATCTCGAATGGTACGGTGAGTAGGCTCCAGTTTTGTGACGAGAGATTGCGTTTCAGCCTTACCTGAGCGTTAGAAATCGAAGCCGATGGGCTAACAAAATCACGCTGGGCATCCACCACGTAGGTTAGTGGATAGTTGTCGTTTTGATAAATGGGTGCCACTCGCGAAGTGCTGTTATAAGGATAGGCTATGCCAGTGATATCGAAAATAGCGCCATCATAAGGAGTTTGATAATAACTCTCACTGTTTAGGCCGTATTTATTATAAACCTTCACATCGCTGTCAGTAGTCAGGTCCTTAATTGTCACCCAATCGGCATAATAGCTATCATAGTCATCGGCCTCAATCTCCACAGGTGCGGCATCGAGCTCTGTCACAGGATCGGCGATAACGAGGTAGCAACTATTCGTTGCTGATGAAGCGGTAAACTCAGGCATGCCGTTGTCTTCTGTATAGGTACCAATTATCCACCCTGCTATGTGCTGATTGTATTTCAATGTAGGATTAGTTGTCACATTATAAATACATATAGCTCCTGTTTTATCGCGCACAAAAGCCTCTTTCTCGCTATCATTAACATAAAGCGTGCGGGCATTATAGTCATCGGGCAAGTACAGCCTAGCAGTAGCACCGCTCGCCAAGTCCTTGAAAGCTGAAATGCCTGTAATAGTTTGACCGAGAGTGTAGGTCTTGCTCACCACTGCGCTCGTCTGTGTGCCAACGTAGGAAATGGCCTTGACAGTGGTGGTGCCACTGATGTTGATAGTGGTGGCAGCTGTGATTTCAGTGCCATTAGTCCTTGACGGATTGCTGCCGTCGGTTGTGTAACGCACCGTGTTGCCACTGGCAGGAGTGATAGTAACCTCGGCACTCGCTGGGTCGTTCATCACTGGCCAGAAGGTGAACTCGTCGGTAAGAGTGGGTAGCTCAACGGTGGCTTGTGAACCAGTGGTGTAAGTCACTGTGATGTTTTTAATATAAAATGCCTTAGAAGAAGTTTGCGACATGGATATCACAATAGTTCCTGAAGAACTACCAGTTCCTATATAATTTGCGGCACTTGAAGTCAATGACTGATTAGAAAGATAACTCGTCCCTCCAACCGAGATACTTATAGTTCCGACTCCATCATTTGCCATGCTGGCATTTACAGTAACACTTTGAATAGTTCCAGAAATTCCAGTAGTGGAAAGCGACAAAGATTTATATGGTGCTTTACTACTACCAAATTGCTGGCCTTTGGTTGCGTCATATGCCCAATAGCCACCATCTCCAGCTAACGTCCAACTCACTCCACCCAAGTCCTCAGTGCCATTAGAAGAAAATTGCTTACTTGTGAATGTGAAAGAATACTCCTCTGCCCACCCGACGCTTGCGGCGAGGGTGACGAATAAAAAAAGTGTTATTATTTTTTTCATATTGTAAAGATTAATAGACTTCTTAAAACTCTTGCAAAATTAACTAAAAGTAATGAAACAAAGAGCAATTTATGGACTTTTTCCATAAAAAGGCCATAATCATCATGCGAAAAAAACACTATTAATTGAAGTTAGTGAAACCAAATTTGGTAATTTTGAGAAAAATGTGTAACTTGCACAACTTTTTAACTAGTAAATATTAACAAAAACTTTATAACTATGGCAAAACGAATTTACTTACTCTCGATGATGGTGTGCCTAGCATTGGCGGCCTCGGCAGTTACCAAGACTGCAGTCTTCGACTTCAGTTCGCCCGAGGCTTTGTCACAGATGGGCCTGCCCACTCCCACTAGCAGCACTCCCACTTACCTGCAAAACAACATCACAGTGGACAATATCACCTTTATTCCTGGCAGCAGTTCGCCACGCTCCACGTTCTATCAAAACCAATACACCTTTTATACCACAAGCGGTAACACATTCTCATTCCGTGGCGAAAATGGTGCAACCATCAAGCGAGTTGACTTCGACGGTTTCTACACTCAGCAGCGCTTTACTGCCAACCCCGCGGGCTTTGACTCAGGCAATAGTTACTGGAGCGGCTCGACTAACCAAGTGACCTTTACTGGCACTGGTGGCAACAGTCTGTACTCAATGACTGTGACCTATGAGATAGATGAAGGCAATTACAGCCCACTCGACGTAAACCACGATGGCAACATAACCAGTGCTGACATCACCGCAATCTACAACTACCTTCTAAACAACGACCAAACTTTTGTAGCCTACTGCGACGTGAACAATGACGGCAACATAACCAGTGCCGACATCACCGCCATTTACAACTTTATCTTGAATGGTGTTGAACCATCGATTGTTAATCCACCAACTTTCAGTCACCCATCGGGCACAGTATTCAACACTCCAACTGAAGTGACTGTTACAGGTCCTGCCAATAGCCGCGTATATATCACTACCGATGGCAGCACACCAAGCACTACAAACTACCAGGACAACGCTTACGGCTCAATCACAGTGATGGTAGGCTTCAATATGACCCTCAAGGCCATTGCCGTAGTCGACGGTCAGTCAAGTGCTGTGGCAACAGCGGTGTATTCACTCGTTGAAGTGCCAGGCCCCACCTTCAACCCACCTTCGGGCACAGTGTTCCAAGGCAATGGTTCGGTGACAATCACTGGTCCTTACGGAAGTATGATTTACTTCACACTCGACGGCACAACGCCAACCACAAGCCACTACTACACTCACGGCAACTCGCCCTTCACCATCGAGGAACTCGAAGTTGGCACTACAACCATTAAGGCTATCGCTGTCCTTAACGGAGTGGCAAGTCCAGTAATGACTGCCGTTTACACCGTGGAAGAAGTTACCGACAACAATGTCAATGCCAACTGGAAAGAGACGGCCTTCAATATTCCGGAATCGGGACCAAAGCCCACAACTTCGAGTGCCACCTACAACCAGGCTTGGCGCATTGAATACCCCCACATCGCTACAAGCTCCAACTACATGGTTGTGGTTAAGGCAACGTCCCAATATGGCGTATCGCTCTCGCTTGAGCTTGACAAGAGTCAGCGAGCCAATCACTGGACCTGCTTCACAATGCACGCAGGCACGCCAAACAATAATGTGGGACGAACACCCTCATTCTCGGTTGACAGTAATGTGCCATCCGCTTATCAGGTTAACACGAGCGAGTACACCACCGGAAAGTACACCACCTCGGTCGTCAATCTTGACGGCAACAACATGACGATGTTTGCCCGCGGCCACATCTGCGCCAGCGAGGACCGTCAGTCGAGTAGTGAACAGAACAGCCACACTTTTGTCACCAGCAACATCCATCCACAGTATCAGGCGCACAACGCCGGCCTGTGGCAACGCATGGAGGCAAAGGTGCAGAACTGGGGTTACAGTAACAGCTTCCGCGACACCCTCTATGTGTGCAAGGGTGCTACCATTGGCGACGTTACGCTCAACGGTTCCACAACATCTGGACTCATTCCTAAATCAGAAGTGCAAAGCCTATATGGAGTCAACATCACTGGAACTCTCCCTATTCCACGCTACTGGTACATGGCAGTATTGCGACTGAAAAACGGTCAATACCAAGCTATGGCCTATTGGACTGAGCAAATCAATAGTTCGTGCAGTTCAACTACCTTGCCAAGCTGCATGATAACCATCGACGAGCTGGAGAGGAGGACAGGCATCGACTTCTTCTGCAACCTCCCCGACGACATCGAGGAAGCGGTGGAATCTACGCTAAACACCAGCATCTGGCAGTAGCGTCACAAATCATTAAGATTTCAAGTGCGAAGTGCTCAGGCGCTTCGCACTTTTTTGTTACAAGAAAGCGACAAGTATTGTAAAAATCAAAATTTCCAACAAGGAATATTTATTATAAAGTTTTCCAAAAATATTTTTAATTTGCTGATTTTTAGAATTTTAAAATTTTCAAAATGTCAAAAAGTTTTCCAAAATGAAAATTTGTTGATAATTTTTCTAAAAAATATTTTGCCATTTCTACAACCTTTTGTAGTTTTGCACTGCAAATAAAAGGAGAAAGATTAAAGCCCGAGAAATTGGGCTTTTTATTGCACCAAACTTTTGCCAACTAATATATACCTATTATTATATACCTCCTAATAGAATTATGATACAAACAGTAGTAAAACGTGATGGACGAGTTGTTGGATACAACGAAGAAAAAATTAAAGCGGCTATTCGCAAAGCGATGTTAGCCACCGACGCTGGCGACGACGAGGCACTCATTCAGCGCATCGCCGACCACATTGGAGCACGTGGAAAGAGCCAGATGAGCGTGGAAGGCATTCAGGATATGGTGGAGCTCGAACTCATGAAGAGCCCACGCAAGGAAGTTGCAAAGTGCTACATCAACTATCGCCACAAACGCAGCATCGCCCGCAAGGCAAAAACTCGCGACCTGTTCCTGGAGATTATCAACACCAAGAACAACGATATCACCCGCGAGAACGCCAACATGAACGCCGACTCTCCAGCCGGCATGATGATGAAGTTTGCCAGCGAGACCACCAAGCCTTTCGTTGACGACTACCTCCTCAGCGAGGAGGCACGCGAGGCCGTGCGTGCCAACTACCTGCACATCCACGACAAGGACTACTACCCCACCAAGAGCCTCACTTGCGTTCAGCATCCACTGGACAAGATATTGAACAACGGTTTTTGGGCTGGCCATGGCGAGTCGCGTCCAGCCAAGCGCATCGAGACTGCCAGCGTGATTGCATGCATCTCAATGGAGACAGCACAAAACGAGATGCACGGCGGTCAGGCTATTCCAGCCTTCGACTTCTATCTGGCACCTTTCGTGCGCCGCACATTCATCGAGGAGGTTAAGATTCTTGAGGACATCAACGGCGAGGACTACAAGGACTTATATGACGCCAAGGTTGACGACTACATCATCCGTCCACTTGACGAGCTCAAGGGTCGTGAGCGCGTGCTCCAACATGCCATCAATCGCACTGCAAGCCGTGTTCACCAGGCCATGGAGGCATTCATCCACAATATGAACACCATTCACAGCCGCGGTGGCAACCAGGTAGTGTTCAGCTCCATCAATTACGGTACCGACTTCAGCGCCGAGGGACGCTGCATCATCCGCGAGCTGCTGCATTCAACATGGGAGGGTGTTGGAAACGGTTCGACTGCTATTTTCCCAATCCAAATTTGGAAGAAGAAAAAAGGCGTGAGCTATCTGCCCGAGGATCCAAACTACGACCTCTATAAGCTCGCTTGCAAGGTTACTGCACGTCGATTCTTCCCCAACTTCGTTAATCTCGATGCCACCTACAATTTCCACGAGAAATGGGACATCAACGACCCTGAGCGTTACCACTATGAGGTAGCGACAATGGGTTGCCGCACGCGTGTGTTTGAGAACCGCTTCGGCCCTAAAACGAGTATTGGCCGCGGTAACATCTCATTCTCTACTATCAACATCGTGCGTCTGGCCATTGAGTGCATGAAGATCGAGAACCAGCAGGAGCGCATCGACGAGTTCTTCAAGAAACTTGACCGAGTTCTCGACATCACAGCACGCCAGCTCGACGACCGCTTCCAGTTCCAGCGCACAGCTCTTGCCAAGCAGTTCCCACTGCTCATGTCGCAGTTGTGGAATGGATGCGAGAATCTCAAGCCCACCGACACCATCGAAAGCGTCATTAACCAGGGCACCCTTGGTATTGGCTTCATTGGTCTTGCCGAGTGCCTTATCGCCCTCACTGGCAAGCACCACGGCGAGAGCCAGGAGAGCCAGAAACTGGGCTTGAAGATTGTCTCGCACATGCGTGAGCGTGTCAACGAGTTCTGTGAAAAGTACAAACACAACTACAGCGTACTGGCAACACCTGCCGAGGGCCTCAGCGGCAAGTTCACACGTCGCGACCGCAAGGACTTTGGAGAGATTCCTGGAATCACCGACAAGATTTACTACACCAACAGCAACCATGTGCCTGTGTACTACAAGTGCAGCCCCAAGCACAAAGCTGAGGTAGAAGCGCCCTACCACGAGATTACTCGAGGTGGCCACATCTTCTATGTAGAGATTGACGGCGATGCCACCCACAATCCTCAGGCCATTATGGACATCGTGGACTTGATGGACAAGTACAACATTGGCTATGGGTCGGTCAACCACAACCGCAACCGATGCTTGGACTGCGGATATGAGGACGCTACCGAGGATTTGCATGAGTGCCCCGAGTGCCACGGCCATAACATCGACCAGCTCCAGCGCATCACTGGCTACCTGGTTGGAACCACCGACCGTTGGAACAGCGGCAAGCTTGCCGAGCTCCACGACCGTGTAGTGCACAAGTAGTTGAGAGTTAACAGTTCATAGTTCACAGTTGCTTTTAGCTATTGCTAGTCACGCCCATCAATCATGGAGAAGTTGAGAATATTGCATGTAGTTGAGGGAACCAGCGTAGATGGTCCAGGCTTGCGCACGTCAATTTATTTGGCGGGCTGCAACCACCACTGCCCTGGATGCCACAACCCCGAGTCATGGAACATGGGCGGAGGTGAGGAGCGTTCGCTCGATGAACTCATGCAGGTGATTGCCTATAACGAAGCTCCTGTCACTTTCTCGGGAGGAGACCCTCTAGCGCAACCCAAGCCATTGGCGCATCTAATCAAGCGCATAAAGCAGGAGACGGGACTAAATGTGTGGTGCTACACGGGCTACACATGGGAACAGGTGAAAAAAGAGCCGCAACTCATGGAGGTAGTGAGTCAGCTCGACGTTTTGGTCGACAGTCCGTTCAAAATAGATGAGCGCGACACAAAGCTGCGCTTCCGCGGCAGCCACAACCAACGTCTCATCGACGTTCAGGCAACCCTCAAGAGCGACAAACTCACCCTGTGGCACGACTAGTCAACGCTAATTAGAAATAATGCACAATTCGCTAAGGATTGTGCATTATTTTTTGATAGGCGAGTCGCTCATCGCCGTTCAAGAGGTAAATTATTCCGCAGTACTTGAAACCGTGCTTGGTGAACAGGTGCTGCATTATTTTGTTGTCGCGATGTGTGTCGACACGGATATTCGGATCATGGGCAAAACAATAGTCCATAGCGCTGGCAAAAATTCCACGAGCAGTGGGGACAGCCCCCATGCGATGCACCACATGATAGGGCCGCGTGTCGTTGAGCCATACCCCCTCGTAGATGCTGGCATAGGTGGGCTCAGGCGACGGCAGGAATGCAAAATAGGCAACCACCACCCCATCATCCTCAACAACCATAGCGCCATCATGCTCAATGTCGTCCAAAATGGCTTCGGGATTGGGATAGCCATTTATCCACTGGTTTTCGTTGCCAGCGCTGCGCATCACCTGCTTGGCGGCATCAAGCACCTGCATGATGCGGTCAACATCGGTGGTCGTCGCGTGTCGTATTATTCTCATGGTTGGGTTAAAAATAATGGCTGTGATATTTTCTCTCACAGCCATTATTGCTTTATGGAAAATTTAGAAATTCAGTGAAATACCGCCCACAATTCCAATCTTTTGAGCACCCTGACCTGGCATAATATCCCATTGCTTGCAAAGCAAATTGTTGGCCTGAGCCCATACCGAGAAGATGTGGCTGAAGCTATAACGAGCGCCTACGTGCAAGTCGATAATATCGTTCATTTCGATTGCGCCAAAGCGATAATAGCCGTCATGCAAGTTGCCAAACTCATCTACTCCAGGATATACCCACTCGCGAGTGAAAGTCGAACGGTTGATGCGGCAATTAAGTCCTGCAGAGACCATAAGGGGCTTGATGGGCCACACATTCACATCAAAGTGAACAATGCTGGTTGGTCCATCATCACCAAGAGGATAGCCCATGTAACGCGCGCCTAAAACATAGTCCTCATCACTAGAGAATGTGTGGACAAACTGGAGCTTAGCCTCAGCAAGCGAACGATATTTGTAGCTAGCATCAAGACCAATGTAAGCGCCTTTACATTTTGTCATCATGTTAATGACCGCTGCATATTGATTGGCGTCATAATAGGGCGAGCCAGGGCCGTCGGGGGTTGGGTTCTCAATATCGAGAACTTCTTTATAGACTCCAGTATTGGCTGCAGGAACGACAGCATCAAGCATGCCGTTGATGAAACCATAACCAACATAAGCTTTTGCCATAAAACCTACAAATGGACCAACGTTCACAGTCACCCTTCCGTCAAATGGCACATAAGTAGTGATGCCATAGTTGGCCAGCGGGTCGTTGTATCGATAAGCATCATGCATAGCTCCCAGGTGGTTTATATCCTTGCCGCCAGTTGCACTAACACTGAGGCTCACGCCCTTTGTTATCTTGAAATTCAAATCAACATCGGGAGCAACGCGCACTGCAGTACCTTCGTTAAATGAGAAATTGATGATAGCACCTGCCTTAGCGCTGAAGATGTCGTTAGAATACTTGTAGTAGGGGTTAAAAGTAAGTATGCCGTAAGTCTTATCAATAGCAGAGTTGTTATAAATATCATGACGACGCAAATTAGCCAGGTCGACACCAAATAGCAAACCTACGTTGCCAATCTTTTCGATATTGTACTCACCTTCGATAGAAGCGTTAAGCCAGAACTCCTTGGCGCCACTAATGCCCTCGAGATGCGACTTGTCGTAACCGGCATAGTCGATTGTGGCATTTGCCTCATATTCTATAGCATCCTCGTCGTTGATATTATATTTGCTCTCCCACTTACCATCGACACGAGCCTCGACAAAAGCGGTCTTATTATTTTTTAGGTAATCGCTGAAGCCACCATAAAAGTTAAAGCTGTCGAAGTGAAGGCGGCCGTCAATGCCGAGGGTGCCCTTGCTCAACTCCTTGCTCCATCCCACTCCCAGCAAGTTGTCGTTGAAACGCTGTTTTTGACGCTGAGAGGGTTGCTCAATAAGCTTCGAGGTGTTCTTTCCTAACCAAGTGCTATTGTGCTGCAGCCAAAGGCCCAACTTCTCGGTATCGGTTTCTTTAATGCGGTAACCGGCATTCACCATTGTGTTAAGGCAGGTACCCATTCCAATGTCGAGATATCCACGCTGATTAGAGAAGTTGTGCAATGTGCGGTAGCCATAGGGCAACATTGTGGGAATATCAACAGGAACTAGGGCTGGGGCTGTCCAGTCGCTGAATTGTGGTGCCACAGCCTCCTTGGTGCTTTGTTTTATCTCCTTGGGAAGCACAGTCTTCTTCACCACTTCCTTCTTTACCGGGTCAAATTCCCTCTCAAGAGTAATTACCTTGTTAAGGTCTTTTTCAGTCTGCGCTCCAGCAGTTGCCGACACCAGCACCGCCACAGCCATCAATGCATATTTTATATTGTTAGTCATAGTCACGAGAAGTAAATTATAATATTTATAGTGTGATTAAAACTTCATGTATCTTTATTTCGATTTCTTTTGCCACTGGCTCAATCGTGTCTCTATCTCATTGAAAATCTCTCCCTCATTGCCAGGATAATTCTCCTTGAGGCTCAACAAGTACTCAACCGCTTGCTTTTGGTTGCCACGCTCATAGTAGATATCGCACAGCATGATGAATCCCTTGGCCACCCAGTAGCTATGGTCGGTAGCGTTAGAGATCAACACGTCAAGACTCTTCTCGGCATTGTCGAAGTCTTCGTTATCAAATTGCAGTCGTGCAATTTCATAGGCAGCCTGGGCTCCAGCCTCGCTCTGGGGATTCTGAGCAAGGATATGGAGGTCGTTTTGTGCCTCATAGGTGTTGCCCATGTTCATGTTGGCGATAGCTCTTGCCAGCATCATCTCCTGCTCCACGTCGCTGGTGAGTGTGTATCCACCCTCGAGCAGAATGTTGGCGCTTTCCACCACTTCGTCCCAATCTTGAGCCTCACGCGCCGAGCGCACAATGCCCATTTGAGCCATAGCATAATTGTCGTTATTGGTGGCCTTGGTTGCCCAAGTTTTATAAACATCGAGGGCTTCCTCACCATTGCCCTGCTCGAGCAGCAAAGCACCCTTAAGCGCCATTGCGCGCTGAGCAAACGCAGCATCCTCGTTGCCATCAAGAGCATCATCGAGAGCTTGCAAAGCACTGTTGTAGTCGTGCTTTGAATAATAATAGTAACCTATATAATACATAGCCTCGCTCACATAGGCTCCATCGGGATAGTCGCGCAAGTAATTCTCGAGTTTTGTTATACTCTCGTTGTCGATGTAGTAAGTCTCGGCAGCCTCAAACGCAGCTTTCTCAACTTCTCTGACATCGATTTTTGGCCCTCCCTCAATGTTGTTGAGGCGATAGCTGAACTCGGCGAGCTCTCCGCGGTCGGCATAGATACCCTTAAGGTCTTGTGCCGCGGTCTTGGCCTCGTTACTGGCAGGGAATTTTTCTATCACGTTCCAGTAGGAATTAATGGCCTCGTTAAGCTTATTGCTCTCCTTGAGAGCGAGAGCCATCTTGAGCATAGCTTCCCTAGTCTCGGGATGGGTTGGATAATTGCGGATGAGTGTAGAGTAGGTGTTGACAGCATCACCAAGCAAGCCGGCATTGACCTGGGCATTGCCCTTCTCGAGCATAGCCTCAGGCACCTTAGCCGAATTAGGATAATTTCTTATCAACTCGTTGAGCTGTGTAATCTTGGAGCCATACTCGCTCTTGTCGCCGGCGATGATGGCCTTGCGCATGATGGCATACTCGGCCGATGCATCAACGTTGGTGCTAGCAGCCTTATTGTAGCTCTCGACAGCACCGTCAAAGTCCTTGGCATAGTATTTGGCATCGCCAATGCGGTTATAGGCCTCGGCTGCCATGTCGCGGCTGAGCGAGTTAGTTTGCAATGCCTTAGTAAAGGCCTCGATTGCCTTAGGATAATCTTGCTGATTGAAAAGCGACGAACCAAGGTTGTACTGCGCCAAGCCATAATTTACGTCGCCCACCGACACGGCCTGCACATACTCCTGCTGATTCTTAGCGGCATTCTTGTAGTCGCCTAGCTGATATTGTGCCTCGGCAAGCCACAACTTGCTGTCATTGAACACCTGGTCATCTTTCTTACCCTCGTCAATGGCCTGCTGCAGCACTCGTGCCGCCTCGGCAGGCTTGTTGTTCTTGAGCTGCTGCACACCCTTGTGATAAAGTACAGTTTGCTTGGCCTTGAGCACCTTTTCGCTAGGATTCTTGATGTTAGCGATGCTCTTGAGGGCGCGGTCATAGTCGGTTGTAGTGGTGTAAGCGTCAATCAAGTAATTCTCCACATTGTTATAGTAGGCCGAGTGTGGATACTCGTTCAAGAACTGCTCAAACATGTCGATCGACTTGTTGAAAGGAGTGCGTCCACCCTTGCTCTGGCTGATGGCGTAATTGTAGAAAGCCGTCTCGCGCACATTGTTGTCCCAACGCATTCCTGCAGCACGCTCAAACGCCATTGCGGCACCGTTATAGTCGCCACTCTTGAGCCTGCTCTGACCTATGTAAAGCAGAGAGCTCTGAGTTAGAGCATCGTCGGCATTAGCAACGTTGAGCATGTTGTCAATAACCTTTTTATAGTTTCGAGCGTCGAAGTTTATAACGCCAAGCATATAGTTTGAGTTGCGTTTCTCATCAACGTCCTCATCGGTAAGGTCGATAAATCTCTCCAAGAAAGGCACTGCCTTGGAGTATTTACCCAAGCGATAATAGCTCTCTCCCACGATGCGGTTCATCTCGGCGGTGAAGTAATCGTTTTGATTATCCTCAATCAACGACTCGCCAAGTTTTGCCGCATTTGAGTAGTCACCCTGCTTGTAGAGGATTTGGCACATATAGTATTGCGACTGATAACCCAGCTCGCCTGTGCGGTTCACACTCTTAAACAAGTTATAGGCCTCGCCATAGTTGGCTTTGGCATATTCTATATAACCCCTGAAGAAAGTGGATGCGTCACCATACTGCTTGGTGGTTGAAAGTTTGTCATATAGTGCACGTGCCTCGTCATAGTCCTCGAGCATGAGATAGCAGTAGGCGCGACGGTAGGTAATATCCTCGTCGCTATCATCATCAAGCGCTCTTTCTCTCACCTGCTGATAATTAGAGAGTGCCTGTGCAAACTCGCCATGATAGAAGTAGTAGTCACCCACCTTGGCCCTTGCCAGCTCGGCGAGAGGCTCCTCGCTATGATTCTCGATAAATTCCTCCAGCATGGTCAAGCTAGAAGGATTATCAAGCTCAAACTCATTGATTGCCATCATGTACTCGGCTTCCACTTCCTGGTTTGCACTATAGCTCAAATATTTGTTGAGGTGATAGAGCTGATGTGAAGAACCCACATAGTTTCGCACGTCGTTATACATCACTCCGCGATAGTGGTAGCCATCAGCGCCAGTGTTAACAACCACTGGCTGCGCTTGCAAGGTAATCACAGCTACTACCGCGCATCCCGATAACAATGCTTTCTTCAAGTCCATAAATTATATTTTATAGTGTTATTAGTTCAAATATTTTAAATATGCAAATATAATGATTATTTGACAAACCATTACATCTTTGACCGATAAAAAGAAAAAAAAATAACTAATTGAAGATTTCTTTCACATTTCTTGGTAATTTGGTTTTTTTTTATCAAATTTGCATATTCACTGTAAAACCTTTTTTATCACGATGTGAATTAATCTAATAACTATCATTATATGGAACCTATCAAATGCCCTAATTGTGGAAACATCGTGCCCGAAGGTGCACGATTCTGTATGAATTGCGGCCAAGCCATTGAAGTAGCTCCCGCAGCTGTAACCCCACCATCAGTGCCCGGCGTGCCACCAGTACCAGGGATGCCACCAGTGCCTGGAATGCCTCCCGTACCGGGTGAAGCTCCTGCTGTACCAGAGCCCAAGGCCGTGACACCACCTGTGCCACCAGTCCCCGAGCCAGAGCCAATTCCAGAACCCGAACCTGAACCAATTCCAGAGCCCGAACCTGAACCAATTCCAGAGCCCGAGCCTGAACCAGTTCCAGAGCCCGAACCAGTTCCAGAGCCTGAACCCGAACCAGTTCCAGAGCCCGAACCAGAACCAGAACCAGTGGTTGCGCCCGTGCCTCCAGTGCCTGTGCCTCCTGCACCAGCTGTGCCTGAGGTTCCTGCTCCTGCGCCAGCTCCCGCTCCTGCGCCAGCACCAGCTGTACCCGAAGTTCCTAAGCCTGCTGTGCCTAAGACGCCTGCAGTTCCCGAGGCACCCAAGCCTCAACCCGTGCCCGCTCCAGCACCAGCACAACCAAAGCCAACATATCAAGCAGCTCCTGCTCCTGCACAACCCATGCAGCATCAAGTTGAGGAGGAACCTAAGAAAAAATCACCATTAGGACTCATCCTTGGCATCATTCTTGGTGCTTTGCTCCTGGGTGGACTGGGATATGCTGCTTACTGGTTCTTAAATAAAGATAAGGACAAAAAACCTCAAACCGAGAATGTTAGCAATGTTGACAACAACGATGCCGACGACAACAACAGCTTCAGCTCGGAGCCCGATGATAATGCTGAGCCCGCAAACGTTGATCAGCAAGACAATAACGGCATGGACCCCGGTGAAGATCCCAACAATCAAGTCACCGAACCTGTAGCGCCCAATCCTGATGACGCCAATGTCCAGCCTGAGCCTGAGCCCGCTCCAGCGCCCACTCCAACTCCAGCGCCTAAGCCCGACAAGCCAAAGGTGACTCCAAAGCCACAGCCCAAGCCACAACCTAAGCCTCAGGTTCAGCCCAAGCCGCAACCCAAGCCTCAGGCTCAGCCCAAGCCTCAGCCCAGGCCACAACCACAGGTTCAGCCACGACCTCAACAGGAGCCGCCTCGCCGCAACTCTAACTATGAGAATCTGCGCCGAAACAGCAACCGCAACGACAATTATCGCTATTAATTGACAGCATGCCGCTCGGCTGCGGACAGATGTGAATCACTATTGGACGCAAACTGTGGTTTGCAATGCTGAAGACTTAATATAAAAAACAAGGCGGGATTAGTGCTACACACACTAATCCCGCCTGTTATTTAGCTTTTATTATATCAAGGAGTGACGACGGTGCCTATGTTTTCACCTGTAATCACTTTCTTGAGATTGCCCTTAACATCCATATTGAAAACATGAATGGGAAGGTTGTTCTCCTTAGCCATCACGGTTGCAGTCATGTCCATAACTTTGAGACCGCGCTTGATGATCTCATCGTAGGTGATGGTGTCGAACTTAGTTGCCGCAGGATCCTTCTCGGGATCGGCGGTGTAGATGCCGTCGACGCGGGTGCCTTTGAGCATCACGTCGGCCTCCACCTCGATTCCGCGCAGCGTGCTGCCTGTGTCGGTAGTGAAGAAGGGGTTACCAGTGCCGCACGACATGATGGCCACCTTACCCTGATTCATAGCATCAATGGCACGCCACTTGGTGTAGTGCTCGCCCACTGGAGTCATAGCGATGGCGGTGAACACCTGTGCAGGCTGGCCCTTGGCCTCGAGAGCCGAAGACAATGCCAGTGAGTTAATCACTGTAGCCAACATGCCCATTTGGTCGCCCTTCACGCGGTCAAATCCACTTGCTGCTCCTGCCAGGCCACGAAAGATGTTACCTCCACCTATCACGATAGCCACCTGCACTCCAGCATCCACGAGTTCCTTAATTTGAGTGGCGTAGTCGTCAACACGCTGTGGGTCGATTCCGTAGCCCTGTGATCCCATGAGCGATTCACCGCTGAGCTTGAGAAGTATGCGCTTGTATTTCGTTTCCATTTTGTTTATAGAGTTTAAGAAAAAAGGTTGGACCAAGCGACGAGTCGCAGAATCCAACCTTCAATATTGTTAATTGGTAATTATCACAATAATTTGCTAGCGATTATTTTGCGCCGAGAGCCTTAGCTTGCTCAATTTTAGCATCAAGAGCACCAGGACCATAGTAATTGGTCTCCAACTCCTTATAGATAGCGAGCTCGTCGTTATATTTCTTTTGGAAATGCAGCACATTGGCTTTCTTGAGCATCAACATGGGAACGAGAGTGCGATTGTCCTCAGCGAGCTTAATACCGTTATCATAAGCTGCAATAGCCTTGTCATACTGCTTAGCATTGACATAGCAGTCACCGAGCAGTGATTGTGAACCGGGAGCCACAACCTTACCCTTGGGGCTATAGTCCTCGAGGTAGGCAAGTGCCTTCTTATTCTCACCCTGAGCATAAAGAATGGTAGCAGCCTTGAGTTTTGCCACGTTGGCAGCATCGTTGCTATAATTCTTAGCTATCTTCTCATAGGCCTTGAGAGCGGCAACCGAGTCCTGCTTCATGATAAGCTCAGTGTCGGCCTTTGCAAGCTCATTGTTAGCTTTCTCTAGGTTAGGCTTAGCGACAAACTGCATGTAAGCCCAAATAAGGAGCGCGATAATAAGAACAGCAGCTACTGCCCAGAAAATCACATTCTTGTGTTGCTCCAGTTTCTGTTCGAATCCCGACAGCGAGTCATTGATTTCTTCTAGTTTTGTGCGGGTTTCTTGGTTTTTCTTTTTTGCCATAGTATATGTAAAATCTGTGTTTTAAAAATCATTTTTTAATTTTGCGGTGCAAAAGTAATAGATATTTGTCTAATATAAAAGCAATTTTGGAAATTAATTTAAAAAACTTTCAAAAAAGGTGCTTTTTTTGTTTTTCGGTTGCAATGAAAAACCGCATCAATTTCCACCAAATAATCGCTATTGATATTGGTTAATGGGTAATTTTATTGATGTTTTTGTATTATCCACTGAAATTGATTTGTTTTTATACTTATAAATACTACTTTTGTAATTGATAAAAACATGAAGAATACCAACCACTAATCCTTGTTTTTAAAATATGAGATCACAATCGCAGTTGAGGAGGATTGAATACTTGGTGTATGGGATATTGATGCTGCTAATCCTACTGGGACCGACCTTGAGCACACTATTCCACGGCCATGATATTGGAGACACCAAGTTCCTGGCAAGCGACTTCCTGCACACTTTCAAGGTGATAGTGGTGTATATCATCGCATTTATCATTCACGATTTGTTTATCGCGCCATTGCTGGTGCACAAGCACAAGCCATGGCACTACATCCTGGGAGTGGTGATACTTGGCGTTGTGTTTATGGTTTATCAATTAAACTTTCGCCCCGACGAACCTGGCCCACCCAGCATAGAGCAGATGCCGCCAGCCGACGCTGGCCCCAATGCGTCACCTGAAGAGGTGAATGATTTAGACCCATTTAATGATGCTGAATATGCCCCACAAAGAGCTCAAGAGCAAATCACGCCCCCTATAGCACCGCCACCATTTCGCCGGCATGATATCTTGTCGGTAATATTCTTCCTCTTCAGCATCGGCACCAACATAGGTGTGAAGTTCTACTTCCGCTCGCTCGTTGCCCGCCGTGAGATAGAGGTGCTGGAGAAAGAACACCTCAAGCAGCAGCTTGAGAACTTGAAGTATCAGATTCATCCACATTTCTTCATGAACACTCTCAACAACATTCATGCTCTGGTAGATATCGACCCCGAAAAAGCCCAAGAGAGCATTATCGACCTGTCGAAGTTGATGCGATACATCCTGTATGAGAGCAACCATGAATATGTTCAAGCGTCGCGAGAGGTGGAATTCATGGCCAACTATGTAAGGCTAATGAGCCTGCGCTATAACGACAAACTGAAATTTTCAGCTAAAAATTCAGATGATGGTCAAGGCATATGGATACCCCCATTGATATTCATCTCATTTGTGGAAAATGCTTTCAAGCATGGTGTGAGCTATAACAAGGAGTCATTTATCGAAGTGGGAGCTAAACGCTACATTAACGATAGTGGTGAGCAACGCCTCGGCTACACCTGCCGCAACAGCAAGCAACCCAAGAAAAATGGCAATGGCAAAAAAGTGAGCGAGGCAAGCGGAGTGGGTCTTACCAACATCAAGAGCCGCCTTGACCTGATGTTTGGCGACAACTACACACTCGACATCACCGATGGCGAAGACGAATTCATTGTGAAAATGGACATACCCGTTTATACCAAAGACCCAAATACACAAAGTGAAGAAAAACCAGATAAAAAAGACAACAAATAACACATCAAAAAATCATCATGATACGTTGCATAATTATTGACGATGAGCCCCTTGCTTTGCAGCAAATGGAGAGCTACATCAAGAAAATTCCTTATCTGGAGCTTGTGGCAGCATGCCAAAGCGCAATTGACGCCAAGGAAATTCTTGAGAAAGAAAAGATTGACGCTATTTTCTGCGACATCAACCTGCCCGAGCTCAACGGCTTGGACTTTATCAAGTCGCTGGAGAACCCACCCATGGTAGTGTTCACCACTGCCTACAGCGAGTATGCCGTCGAAGGTTTCCAACTCAACGCTGTTGACTACTTGCTCAAGCCTTTCGGCTGTGAAGACATGAAGCGTGCCGCCGAGAAAATAAAAAAATGCTACGACACGCTGCGCACACTACAGGATGTGAGCCAAATCGATGAAGATGACGCGATCTTCTTGAAGACTGAGTACAAAATAGTGCGCATCAACATCAGCCACATCCGTTACGTAGAAGCCATGAGCGAGTATTTGCGCATCTACCTGAAGGACTACCCACGCCCTCTCATCGTGCTACTGAGCATGAAGAAGATGGAAGAGCGCTTGCCCAGCCACACATTCATGCGTGTGCATCGTTCTTATATCATCAACTTGAAGATGATACAGGAAATCAGCAAGAACCGAATCACACTGGGTGATGGTGAAGACATTGAAATACCCATTGGCGACAGTTATCGCGACCAATTCAATGCCTATATCAACAAAAAGTTCTTGGGCAAATAACCCCAAGAGTTGAGAAAGAAGAATTAAGAGGGAAGAGCTAATGCACAATGCTCTTCCCTCTTCTTTTATTGTTTTTACCTTTTACCACCTATCGGCTAGCGAATAGTGTAGGTGAGTGTACCAGTTTTTTCAACCGCTTGACCTTTAGGAACGCTAAACCTCGACTGGCGAGCCAGCGAGAGACAAATGTTGCGCGCCCTCTCATTGGTAACAGAACCGCCAACAACTCTTGCACTGGTGACAGCTCCATTAGTACCCACAGTAACCCTTACAACTACTGTTCCTGGACCGGGACACTTAGCTGTGGGAAAATGTGCGATGGTGTAACCCTCAAGGCCACCCACACCAGGTTTGCCAACCGACTTGTCGGCCCCTGCAGTACCATCAGGGTTGCCCTGCTTGCCTGAACCACTGTTGTTCTTGGCAAAGGCATTCTTTACCCTGTCGTTAGCCTCACTGGAAGAATTGGCTGGAGCCGATGGAGTAGTGGGCTGTTGAGTGGTCTTATTTGCTGGCTGATTGTTAGGATTACCCTGTTTTTTAGGTGGTTGATTGGGCTGAGGTTGTTCCGTCTTCTTCTCGGCTGGCTGTTTCTTGGGCTGCTGTTGCTGCACCTTCATGGGCGACTCTTGAGCATTGTTGGTAACATGCTGTTGTGGCGACTCATCGAATTGCCCATTGTCGCTCAAGTCGTTCTGCCCCACCTGCGGCTCGTTATTTGGACTTTCAGACTCTTGTGGCTGTGTGGGTTGCGCAGCTGCCAGTTGGTCATCGACTTGCTCCTCGAGGAAGTCGCCAAAATCCACATACTCTCCGCCAAACATTATGGTGTCCTGAAGCAGCTGTGTGAGCTGCTCGCCATCCTTGGGAGGATAGTTATAATGCAGGCTCGTGAAGATGAGCAAGGCAACAATACCAGCTCCCAGCAACAATGTTATCAATGCCGAGAGAAGTTTATTTCTGTTGTCGTTATTATTTGCCATTTAAAAATATCAAAAAGGAGAGAAAAGTGAGTTTTAATGCTCTGTCACAGTTGTGGTTGGAGCAGGTTGTGATGCAGCACCTTGCGCCTGCTGCACAGTGGCAGCATCGGCAGGAATCTCAGTTACTGTAGTAGAACCTTGCGTTGCATCTTGTACTGCTGCTGCATCGCCCTCTTGAGCTGGTTGTTCAGGCTCAGGAGAAGCATACCCCTCGCTTGCAGGCTTGGTAGCGAGCACCACCTTGATGCCCACCTTCGACCCCTTGTCGAGAATGTCAACAATCTTTCCATAGGGTACTGCTTGATCGGCATGCAGAGCGATAAACTGAGTTGGGTCGCTCTGTTTTACTGCTTGCAAGAATCCATAAAGCTGGTCGTCGGGCAACGGCATCAATTCGCCTTGCTTTACCGAGTCGGCTTGGGTAGCAAACATATTCATGTCCTTGTCGATGTAGATGCGCGTGGTGGGCTTGATAGCCGTCTGCTGGCTGCTTTGTGGCAAGTTCACCTCCATCGCCGATGGGAAGACGAAAGTAGAAGTCACCATAAAGAAGATGAGTAGCAGGAAGATGACATCGGTCATCGAAGCCATGCTGAACATCGACAGAGATTTGTGTTGTCTCTTTAGTGCCATAATAGAATAGGGTTAACGATTGCCAAACTGAGGTGGTTGCTGAGTTGATTTAACAGTCTGCTCGGCGGGTTTAGCAGGCTCGTTGAGCAGGTCCATGAACTCCATGGTGCTGCCCTCGAGGCGGTTCATAATCTTGTTGACGCGTGAGGTGAGATAGTTGTAAGCAAAGAGCGCGAGAATGCCCACCACAAGACCAGCAACGGTTGTCACAAGGGCTTCGTAAATACCGCTGGCGAGGATGCTAACATTACTGTTCTGCCCTGCACTTGCAAGAGCATAAAACGCCTGAACCATACCAGTCACAGTGCCAAGGAAGCCAATCATTGGAGCTCCTGCCGCTGTTGTAGCAAGCCAGTTGAAACCCTTTTCCATCTTGGCGATTTCCATGTTGCCAACGTTCTCAATAGCTACGAGCACGTCGTTCATGGGGCGCCCAATGCGCGAAACGCCCTTCTCTATCATGCGGGAATAGGGAGTGTCGGTGGAGTCACACAACTGCTTTGCCTCTTCAATCTTGCCAGCCTGGATTAGGTTCTTGATATTCTGCAAGAACTTATTATCGGCCTTAGTAACGCGGCTAGTGGCGAACAGTCTCTCAAAGAAAATGTAGATGCTCACCAGCAACAGCAGTGCCAGTGGAATCATGAGCCATCCACCCTTGAGGGTGAGGTCCCACACCGATAATGCAGTAGATACAGTAGCGTCTTGTGCGCCTTGAGCAGCCACTTGGGCCACTATCATGTTAATTAAATTCATGTGATTCAAAAATTATTTGTGGTTATTAAATTCGTGATTATTAGTCCTGCAAGCATTTCTTATAGGCAGCGATGGTGTTTTCAAGACCCAGATAAAGGGCATCGCTGATGAGAGCGTGGCCTATTGACACCTCGTCGAGATAAGGCACATTGTCCTTGAAGAACTTGAGGTTGAGCAAGTTCAGGTCATGGCCTGCATTCAGCCCGAGGCCCACTTCGTGAGCCACGAGAGCCGCCTTGTGGTAGGGTTCCACAGCTTGCTCGGGAGCTGCCGAGAAACGCTGTGCAAAGGGGCCTGTGTAGAGCTCTACTCTGTCGGCACCTGTGAGAGCGGCCTGACGCACACGCTCCTCGGTAGCATCAACAAAGATACTCACCCTGATGCCAGCGTCTTTGAGCCTAGCAACTACTTTTTTCAAGAAATCCATGTTCTCGCTCACGGGCCAACCTTGTGAAGAGGTGAGCACGCTGGGAGCGTCGGGAACCAAAGTTGCCTGATGGGGTCTCACATCCAGGACAATATCCATGAACCTGTCGTCGGGGAAACCCTCGATGTTAAACTCAGTGTGAATAGCTGGGCGCAGCTCATAGACATCGGCACGACGAATGTGTCGCTCATCGGGTCTAGGGTGTACTGTTATTCCGTCGGCTCCAAACTTCTCACAGTCGAGCGCCACTTGCAACACATTAGGCATGTTGCCTCCTCGTGCATTGCGAAGCGTGGCCACTTTATTTATATTTACGCTAAGATTTACCATAGTAAGTTATATATCCAAAAATATAACGTGTAGTTTTCTAAAAATAGTGCATTAATATTGGCAAAAATTACTATATTTGCCGTGCAAAAATTATTTTAACTCACAAAAGTAGGCGAAAAGCGCGAGAAATAAAAACAAAATAGCACTTTAAAAAGTTTTTTCAACGTTTTTCACACATTTTCTTCCCAAGGCAATAGCCTGCAACCCTTGACACAATGAGAATAGCATTATTTGGCAACCCTTATCAGGAGAAATACAAGCAAGAGCTCAATGATTTTGTCGGCTATCTTCAAGACAGCGACGAGCTGATGATAGAGAAAGACTTCAAGGCTTACCTTAGTAGCATTGGCATCAACACCGAGATGTCTCAGAGTTTTGATGTCGAGAAGTTTGACGGTGCAGATCTTGCTGTGAGCATTGGTGGAGATGGCACCCTGCTTAGCAAAGCCGCGTTACTGGCTCGACACTCGACTCCCGTGGTAGGAATCAACACCGGCCATCTGGGCTATCTTGCTGCTTGCCGCCTCAATGAGTCGCGTGCAATGATTGAGAGCATCAAGCGTGGAGAATGCCGCCATGAGGAGCGCACCATGCTTGAGCTAGTGAGCATCAACGGCAAGCGTTGCGACAATATCATAGCACTGAACGAAATCGCCATCCTGCGTCAGGACACCACCTCGATGATTTCAATGCCAACCACCATCAACGGCACGATGCTCACCACCTACATGGGCGACGGTCTGGTAATTAGCACTCCCACAGGTTCCACGGCCTATAACATGAGTGCCGGTGGTCCCATCATGATGCCACTCACCAGTTGCCTTGCCCTCTCCCCTATCTCGCCTCACTCTCTCACTATGCGTCCCATCGTGGTGGGCGACGACTCGGAGATTGTGGTTACCATCAACACTCGTGCTCAATGGATTCAGGTGAGTGTCGACGGTATGGCCATGACGCTTCCCAGTGGCAGCACGGTGAAGATTGCCCAAGCACCCTACAGGCTCTCGGTCATCCAAAAACTTGACCACAACTTTGCCAACACTCTGCGCGAGAAACTCCTGTGGGGAGCCGACCAAAGATAATGCATAATGCACAATTTGCATAATGCACATTTTTTAATGCTTAAATGCTAGAAAAGCTGGAATCACCAAAAACTGACAACTGATAACTGATAACTGACAACTAATCTCATGCTCATTCCTCCACTATTAAAACCTGGCGATAGAATTGCCATTGTGTCGCCTTCGGGAACGGTGCTGTCCGAAAGGGTAGACGGTGCTATCAATGCATTCAAGCAATGGGGATTTGTTCCGGTTGAGGGCGAGCATTGCAGGCAACAATACACAACCTATAGCGTAGTGAGCCACAGCGCTCCGCTGGAGTCACGTCTTGCCGATTTCCTGAAGGCGCTCCACGATCCTGAGGTGCGCGCTATCCTGTGCAGCCGTGGCGGCTATGGAGCAGTGCAGCTTCTCGAGCATCTCGACATTGACTACATCGCATCTCACCCCAAGTGGATTGTGGGATTCAGCGACATCTCGGCGCTTCACGCTGCATGGCATCGAGCAGGCGTGGTGAGCATCCACTCCCCCATGGCCAAGCATCTCACACTATTTGACACTGATGACGAAATAAACCAAATAAACTACAAAATCATGACGCTGGGTGAGCTCCCAAGCTATCATGTCCCCGCACATCACCACAACCGCATGGGCAGCGCCACCGCAACCATCACTGGCGGAAACCTGGCTGTGCTAATGTCGCTTCTCGCCACTCCTTTCAATTTGCTGAAGCCAGGCAACATCCTTTTCATCGAAGATGTGTCGGAACAAATCTATCAAGTGCAACGGTTGCTCTACCATCTGCGACTTGCGGGCATCCTGCCTCGACTGTCGGGCTTGATAGTGGGCCAGTTCACCAAGCACCGAGGCGATGAGACCAGCTCGATGTATGACATGATAAGCGACATGGTCGCCGACTATGACTACCCTGTAGCCTTCAACTTCCCCATAGGCCACGTGCCCCGCAACGTGCCCATAATAGAAGGCGCCACCGCCAACCTTGAGGTGGATGGCGACGGCGCACGTTTAACTTTCAGCTAAAAACGCACTGAATTAGTGCTTAAAAATCCCCATTTGAGGCAACTTTTCTATCAATAGATTATTTGCCTCGAGCATCCATGAGGATTTCGGGTCGGTACTCAAAATGCATGGTGTCGTAATGATACCAGCGTCCGCCCCAAATGAAGCCGTATTTCTCAAAAATCTCGACAATCTCGTGTGGATACTTGTTACGGTAGGCCACAGTTGCATTCTCGTCCTTGGCATGCGAACGCCAGTAGTCGCTGAATTTCACGCCAATGTCGATTGTCATGCCGTAGGAATGGGCACTCAATCGCTTTGCTCCACGCACTGGGCGCCAATAAAAGGCTCCCGACTGGGCGAGATACTTGTGAAGCTCAGGATGTTTCTCAAGCTCGGCGACCACCTTCTCAAGCTGCTTGTTGGCACCATTGATTTTGGTAAATCTCACGGTCTTGATATTCTTGTTGACACCACCGCCACTAGTAGCTTGCCCGAATGGCCAGCGCACAGGCACAAGATTCTTGCGCACAGCACCCTCGCTTGTGCCATACATCTTCTTAAACAGAGCCTCACAACGGCTTCGGCCTGCATCTTGCATCTTGCCTGGAGTCCATGAGTTGAGGTCATATTTGAAAGCAAACATATCCTCGGGATCGGCATCATCAAGAAGCTCAACAAAAGATTTCTTTCGGCCATCGTCGTAGGTGATTGTAGAGCCATCGCTCATCACCAGTTTGCCGTTTTTGTAATCCTTGACAAAATCGGGATATACGCTCATCAAAATTCTGGCCCCCTTGGGTATAGAGCTGTCGCCAGCAAGTGCCGTCGGTTCCTGGCTGCTACTGTCGCTTGACGTTGCACAGGCTTGCTTGCATGAAGACCCCGCAGTGGCAAACATACAACACATTGCCACAAGCACAATGCTTGCGGCAATGCTTAATCTATTAACCTTCATAAATTAATGGTCGTATTTTTTCAAGAAATTGATGTTGGCTCTCTCATAGGCGTTAAACTCGCTCGTGGGAACCGAATTGCGATAGCCATAGTACCAACGCTGGCTGTTGAAATATCTCCTCAAGTTGGCATCCTTGAAGATATAGCCATGGCGGGCATAGATTGAGTTCTTGAGCACACGGATTTGTCCTGCATCTTTGTAGCGGATGTCGTTCCAAGTGGCATAACGCTGACCCAGCCAGTCATACTGGGTGCCCCAAGTGCCACGGCGGGCATAGCTTGATGAAGTTCTTGAGCCGCTGCGGCGTGGAATAGAAGGTTGTGCCATCACCTGTGTAGCCATTACACCCAGGAAAAGCATCACAATAAAAGCACTGAGTTTTTTACTGATTCTCATAAGAAAAATTGTTTTTAATTTGTTATTTATTATTGCGGTTTATTGAATACTTTGCAAAAATAAGCAATTTTTCTTAATACTCCAAATTATTTGACGCGGTATTCTATAAAAAACTGATGGCTTTACATCTCGCCATATGGCAGCTTAGCAATGAGCTCTCCCATCTTTTGGGCACCCTCGCTCAGCTTGCCTCCAACCATAGCCTTGAGCATAAATGGCAACTCGATGTTGAGCTCGGTGACGGCCTGAGTTGTGTTTTCATCAACACTCTCAAGATTGATAGTCACGCCAAAAGGCACTGGCGACGATTGAGCAGTGTATTTCACCATTATGGGCTCCTGGCTCTCGCTCACGCTGAGTTTGAGAGTGCCCATGGGCGATTCCACGCTGATGCCGTCTTCTTCAAATTTCACACTTTTCAGGTGCTCTCGTGCCTCGTCGGGCAGGCGATCCATATTGTTGTCGATTTGAGCTTTAAAGATGCTAGGGTCGCTCAGCTTGCTATAAATTAAATTTATATTGTGGTTTATTGTTACTTTGTCGCTTTTGTAAGTTTCCATAATTTTTGATGGTTTGTTTCTTGTCCTCTTGTCTCTTGTCCTCTTGTCCTCTTGTCCTCTAGAATCTCAAATAATTGTGCCTTTTAGTCAAGTTTCAGCGATGCTGGTGTCCAACTTGCAGGGTCGTCGTGCCAGATGTCAAACCGGCTCACATCCTCCTCCTTAATTCTGTCGCTGGCTAGAGCCGCCTCAATCATCGCATTATAGTTGGTCAAGGCAATAAGCTCCAGACCTTCGCGATTGAATGTCGCAATAGCTTGTTCAAACTCATAGGAGAACATAGTCACCATTCCCATCACATCGCCACCTGCCATTTGCATCTCGTGCAAGGCCTTGATAGCATTGTTTCCGGTTGACACCAGGTCCTCGATAAGAACCACACGCTGGCCTGGCTTAAAGTTGCCCTCTATCACGTTCTCGAGACCATGGTCCTTGGCCTCGCCACGCACGTAGACAAATGGTAGTCCCAGAGTGTCGGCAACCAATGCTCCCATAGCGATAGACCCCATGGCCACACTCGCCACCACCTCGGCGCCCTCAAAGTTCTCGAGGATGAGTCTAGAGAGCTCCACCTTCAGGAAGCGTCGCACCTCGGGATAAGACAGTGTGATTTTGTTATCGTTATAGATGGGTGCTGTCCAGCCGTTACCCCACACGAAGGGGCGCTCGGGCTGTAGCATGATAGCATTAATTTTGAGCAATTTCTTTGCCAGTGTCAATTCTAAGGGTTCCATTTTCAAGATTTTTCTTCGTTGACAATTATGATGCAAAATTAGTAAAAAACACTCCAAAAGCTAAAATAATTGATAATAAATTATAGGTTTTTAGTCATTTTTTGTAATTTTGCAATCATGAAACCAACGAAATCAAGCAATAAGAAAAAACGGTCGGTTGCAATAATCGCACTGTTGAGCGTGGCTCTGATGGGACTTTTGGTCTATGCTTTGCCCGAACTCCAAGACCAATCAAAGCCCACGAGGGTGGTTGGCGGCAAGGCCAATGTTAAACAAATCTACTTTTTTGACGACGTTAACGACACTCAGCTTGTGGCAGCTCAAGCCTACGGCATACCCCCTTTGAAAACACGTGATGAGATCGACAGCCTCTTAATCGAGAAACTTTACAAAGTGGAGTCATCTAACTTGATGTATCTGGAGAAACTCACACACTCGTTGCCCTATCTAACACCAAATGCCGGCCATCTGCTCGAGAGCATAGCAATGAATTTCCAAGACAAGCTGCAAGACCAAGGGCTTGCTCAATATCAAATCGTGGTGACATCGCTGCTGCGCACCGAGGACGACGTGCGACGGCTGCAACGGGTTAACAGCAATGCTGTGCGCAAGAGCTGCCATATGTATGGCACCACTTTCGACATCGCCTACAACTGCTTCCAGCAGGTTGACTCGCAGCCCGACTTTGAGGGCGATGAGGCCTCGCACAAGGTGCTTGTTAACTTGCTTGGCGAGACTCTCAAGGAGCTCCGTGACGACCACCGATGCTACGTAAAATATGAGCGTCGTCAGCCTTGTTTCCACATTACTGCAAGATATTAACTTATTATATAAACTTTCAAACTCTATTCTAACTATGAAAAAGTATTTAGCCGAAATGGTGGGCACTATGGTGCTCGTGCTAATGGGCTGCGGAACAGCAGTCAGTCTTAACTGTGGTGCCGATACTGCATCGGTGGTTGGCACTGCTATGGCTTTTGGCCTTGCAGTTGTTGCTATGGCTTATACCATTGGTGGCATTAGTGGCTGCCACATCAATCCAGCTATCACTCTGGGATGCTTCCTTACAAAGCGCATCAGTGCCAAAGACTGCGCAATGTACATGGTTTTCCAAGTGATTGGTGCGTTTATTGGTTCGGCTTTGTTGTTTGCTTTTGTTAGCACCACAACAACCGACTTTGGCGGCACTACAACTGGAGCCAACACCGTGGCTGGCGCAGGCACTCAGATTGCCGGCCTGATTGTTGAGATTGTTCTCACTTGCGTGTTTGTTCTGGTGGTGCTTGGCGCTACTCACAAGACTAACGGCGCAACTGGCAACTTTGCTGGCCTTGCCATTGGTTTGAGCTTGATTCTCATCCACTTGGTTGGCATTCACTACACTGGCACGAGTGTAAACCCAGCTCGCTCAATTGCTCCCGCAGTATTTGAAGGCGGACAAGCTCTCACCGACCTTTGGGTATTTATCGTTGGTCCATTTGTTGGAGCAGCTCTTGCCGCTCTCATCTGGAAGATTATTGAGCCCAAAGAGGCTGCTTGATTTTGAACTTTAAAGACGAGTTAGATAAAATCCTTCACTTAACAAAGTGAGGGATTTTTCTTGCATATTAGGAAATGAGTTAGTATTTTTGCAAAATAATAAAAACTAATAACTTTAATGAAACAAAAACACATTTTATTTGTCATTGTAGCCATTGCATTGTTATCGCTGGGATGCGCACCCAAGAAACAGGAGAAGCCTTCGCCATTGCTGGGCAAGGCCGAAGTGACAGCCACCGAGGCTGCCAAGAAGCTTGTGGCTGTCGACCACAACGACACGCTGGCTATGCAAAACTGCATCCTGGAGGCCAAAGCTCTTCAAACCGAATTTCAGGTTGCCAACGATACCGCCGCCATCAACACCTTTAACCGCACCTTCAAGGCTTATCTCCAAGAGAATGACCCGGAGCTTGCACGGGAGATATTTGTTGAGCGGCCCAAAGACCTGCCCAAAGATGAGTTTTGGGACGAGTTTGAGCAGCTTGTCGAGGACACTGTAATAGCAGAGAAGTAATAAGTAACAAGTAAGAACTAATAAACAACGCGTTTTTTTATGAAATTCAAAAAACTAACTCTCGTAGCTGTGATGCTCGGTGTGATTACCCTGCTATCGAGCTGCCAACAAGGCAAGGAAAAAGGCATTGCCATGGCAGCCGACTTTGTCAAGGCATGGAACAGTGAGGGCGACAGCCTAAAGAGTCAAATAGAAAAAATCAATCTTTCGCTCGACAGTCTTACATTCAAGAGCCCGTTTGTCGACGCCTTTATCGAAGAAGCTGGAAAGAGCGACAGCACGATAGCCCTTGCCGCCAAGGTGCTGCTTCAAGATGGCAATGACATCTCAAGCGACCTGTGTGACGAGATTATCGACGGTCTCGCCGATGGCAAGCTAACCTACACCCAAGCCAACGCCAAGGTGATGCAACTCGCCGAGGTGTGCACTAAACTCAACAAGGAAGACTTGAACAAGGCCTTTGGTGAGATGCTCGACAAGCAGGCAGCTAGCCTCTCGCTCGACAAGCAGATGAAGGTGTATGGCAGCGCCACCACACCCGAAAAGCTGGGCAAGGCCCTAAAAGCCGACGCTCAAGCCCCTAATGCCGACAAAGACTTGATAAACAAACAAGTCGAAGCACTAAAGAGCATATACAATGCCGAAGATTACAAAAAATTTATTGATTCTTATAATAACGACTGATTATGCACGACTACAATTATTACCTGCGCCTCGTGGAAGGGGCCGTCAACAACATAAACTATCCCGCTCAGCCCGCTAACCTGTATGCACCCATCGCCTACACAATGAGGCAAGGTGGCAAACGCGTAAGGCCCGTTCTCACCCTCATGACTTGCGAAGCAATGGGTGGAGACCCTGTAAAAGCAGTGAACGTTGCTCTGGGAATAGAGCTGTTTCACAACTTCACGCTCCTCCATGACGACGTGATGGACCGTGCCGACCTGCGTCGAGGACAGCCCACAGTGCACCGCAAGTGGAACGACAACGTGGCAATACTTAGCGGCGACACTATGCTCAACATGGCAGCACGCGCCATTTCGCAAGTTGACGACGACATCGTGCGCCCAATGGTCGACCTGTTTAACGACACAGCCATCAAGGTGTATGAGGGTCAGCAATATGATATGGACTTTGAGAAGCGCAACGATGTTACAGTCGACGAGTATATGAAGATGATTCGTCTCAAGACTTCGGTGCTGCTCGGTTGCGCGTGCAAGGCTGGTGCACTTGTGGCACACACCGACACCGAGAACGCCGACTCAATCTACAACATGGCGGTGAATCTGGGACTAGCGTTCCAGCTCCAGGACGACTACCTCGACGTGTGGGGTGACCCAGTTACCTTTGGCAAGGAGATAGGCGGTGACATCGTCAACAACAAGAAGACATTCCTGCTCATCAACGCTATCGACCACTCAGCAGGCAACGATGCCATCGAGCTCAACCGATGGCTCAACGACACTAGCTCGCCCAAACAGGAGAAAATCGCAGCTGTGACAGCCCTCTACGAGAAACTCGGCCTCAAAGACCTTGCGCGCAATGCTATCGTCAACTATTCGCACAACGCGCTCGACCTATTGCACGAGACTAAAATGAGCTATGATGCCTACAAGGTGTTTGAAGGCATTATCAACCGTCTCGTCGATCGCGAAAGCTAGTTCTCAGTTTTTAGTTTTATGCTTGACTCGCACAGCCACATATATTGCAGCGATTTCGACGAAGATCGCCGCCAGGTGATAGTGCGCGCCCAGGAAGCTGGCGTGCGGCACATCATTCTGCCCAACGAGAACTTGCCGAGCGTGGAGCAACTAGTTGCTGTGCGAGACGCATGGCCAGGCTATATTTCTATCGCCCTGGGGCTGCATCCCGAGGACGTTGATGGCGATTTCGAGAGTCAACTCACAGCAATGCGCCCACTGCTCGACGAGCATCATCCTGTAGCGGTGGGCGAGATTGGCATCGACCTATATTGGGATGCCACATGGCGTGAGCAGCAAATGCAGGCCCTCGACATCCAGCTGCACTGGTGCAAGGAACTTGACATCCCGTTCATTATCCACTGCCGCAACGCGCTCGACGAGATTCTGAGCGTGATGGATAACTTTGGCGAACCGCTGCCGCAAGGCGTGTTCCACAGTTTTATAGGCACTCCTGAGGAAGTGGAGAAAGTGCGAGAGCGTGGCGACTTCTACTTTGGCGTTAATGGCATCGTCACTTTCAAGAAAAGCAACGTCAAGGACATCCTGCCTGTGGTGGGGCTCGACCGACTTCTGCTCGAAACCGACTCGCCTTATCTGGCTCCAGTACCCAACCGAGGCAAGCGCAACGAGAGTGCCAATATTCCCCACATTTGCAACTTCATAGCCAACTACTTGGAGATTGCCCCCGAAGAGGTGTCGCAAGCTACCGACCGCAACGCCATCGCCCTCTTTAACCTGAATATTTAAAAACTCATGTTTTAATGACCAAGAAAAACACATTATTGACACTAGTATTGCTGACTCTTGTAACTTTCGGCGCCAGTGCGCTCAATATTCCCAAGGGCACATTCTACTTCGACAACTCACTCACCAAATACTCGGTGGTGAAGTTTGTCTTCGGCAGCTATTCCAACCCCGAGAGTTATGTGATGACGATGACCAACGAGGACGACAACCTGTGGAGCATCACAATCCCCGAGACGGTGACAGGAATGTATCGATATTGCTTCGCCGAGACTTCAATTCCCGACGGACAGCTCAATGAAACATTCCCCGACTTGAAAGACCGCATAACATCACGCAATGAGATGCGTACCTCAACCTGCGAACTCTCTATCCCCGTGGGATGGGTTTTCACGCCCACAAGCGGCGACAATTGGGCGATGGGAAGTTGGCAGAAACCAGGTGAGGCAACATCCTACTCGGGCACCCTGCCAGTGATGTTTATCAACACCGAAAATTCTCAGCCCATAACCTCCAAAGAGGAATATGTCTTTGCCTACTATTACATCGATAACATGGGTAACGAGGAGTTTGAGAACGTGGGGTCGGAGGATGCGCCGCAACCCTTGGAAATACGCGGACGAGGCAACTACACCTGGAGCGACTTCGACAAGAAACCCTATCGTCTCAAACTCGATGCCAAGACCTCATTGCTGGGCATGAAGCGCAACAAGCACTGGGCATTGATGGCTAATGCCGACGACTACCTAGGAGGTCTGCGCAACACAGTGGGATATGAACTAAGCCGACGATTGGGGCTAGCGTGGACTCCATCACAACAGCCAGTGGAAGTGGTACTTAATGGTGACTACATTGGGCTGTATATGCTCACCGAGACAGTGCGCGTGGAGCCCGACCGAGTGAACGTAACCCAGCAAGCCGACTACGAGACCAGCCCCTTTGTTGTGAGTGGCGGATGGCTCGTGGAAATCGATAATTATCAAGAAGAAGAGCAAGTGCGCACTGTCGAGGGTAACGGCCAGAACATATTCTCCACCTACAAGTCGCCTGAGCACCTGAGCGACGAGCAACGCACCTATCTCACGGGGCTTATCAACGCCACCAATGCGGCCATATATGTAAACGACAAGAGCGACAACTCATGGGAGAACTACATCGACCCCGACACACTGGCGTGCTTTTACATTGTGCAGGAGTTACTCGATGACACCGAGTCGTTCCACGGCAGCTGTTTTTGGCACAAGGAAAACGGCAACAACACAAAAATCATGTTCGGACCAGTTTGGGACTTTGGTAACGCTTACCACCGCACCCCCAACCGCTTCATCTACGACCGACCCGCATTCAACCAAACATGGATTGGCGAGATTGCCAAGTTTCCGCATTTTCAGGAGATAGTGCTCAAGCACTGGAACAGGTTTGTGCTCTTTCACTACGATGAGATTGACGGCTTTATCGACGACTTCATCGATCAAATCCAGCAGGCGGCAATGAGCGACGCTGCAAGGTGGCCACAATATGGGAATTCCGATATTATCAATGACCGCGAAACGTTCAAGAGCTACTTCCACAACAAGTACCAATGGCTTGCCAGCCAGTGGGGAGAACCCGAGAAAGTGCTTGGCGACGTCAATCTCGACGGAGCAGTTACCGCTGCCGATATCACCGCGCTCTATGACATATTGCTTGGAACCATTTCGCCTGATGACCAGCTAATAGCTCTCGCCGATGTCAACAACGACTGCACACTCACTGCCGCCGACATAACACTGCTCTATGACATTCTCCTAGGCACCTACCAGCCCGAGACCGGCATTGTCATCAACGTGCAGTGCGACACTGCGCCTTACCTTTACTCTTGGTCCTATGTCAACGGGCACAACTACGTGCTTAACGGAAACTGGCCAGGGACGCTGATGACCGAGACGCGAACAACAAGCGACGGCACAGTGTGGTGGACAAAACGATTTGACACGGAGTTTGACACCATCAACATTATCTTTAATGCTGGCAACAGCCAACATCAAACCACTAACATCGAGGGCCTTACATCAGGCTATCACTATTTCATCTACGACGGCAACAAAACCTACCAAGACGTCACCAATCAATACCACGATAAGTGAGGAGTGAGGAGAGAGGAGGGATGAGAGATGAGGGATGAGAGATGAGGGATGAGAGATGAGTGGAGAGCATAAAGTGTGAAGCAGCCAGTCTCTGAAAACTGACTACTGAAAACTATAAATTATATGATAATTTGCGGCCAATTCACGGTAATTTGTGTGAAAACACCGAGTCAATTGTCTATAATACTCAAAAGCCGAATGGCTAAGAAAACAACACTTAATGAAAAAATATCTTGTCCTTAATTGTCGTAAAAAACTGACTACTGAAAACTATAAATTATATGAGAAGTCGCGGTCAATTCACGCTAATTTGTGTGAAAAAACCGAGTCAATTGTCTATAATACTCAAAAGCCGAATGGCTAAGAGAACAACACTTAATGAAAAAATATCTTGTCCTTTATTGTCGTAAAAAACTGACTACTGAAAACTATAAATTATATGATAATTTGCGGCCAATTCACGGTAATTTGTGTGAAAATACCGAGTCAATTGTCTATAATACTCAAAAGCCGAATGGCTAAGAAAACAACACTTAATGAAAAAATATCTTGTCCTTAATTGTCGTAAAAAACCGACTACTGAAAACTACTTGCTCGACAGAGTGACAATGGGGATGAGCATTTCTTCCATCGAGATACCACCATGCTGGAAGGTGTCGCGGAAGTATTGCACATAGTAGTTATAGTTGTTAGGATAAGCAAAGAAATCGCGGTTGTGCGCAAAAATGTAGGTCGACGCCACATTAGGACTAGGCAGCCCCACCTTGCGTGGGTTCTTGATTTCAAACACTTGTTTGGGATTGTAGCTCAAGTTTTTGCTAACCTTGTAGCGCAAGTTGGTGTTAGTGTTGCGGTCGCCAATCACCTTCACAGCATTGTCAACCTTGATGGTTCCATGATCGGTTGTAATGACCACCTTGGCACCACGTTGTGCAATCTGTTTGAAAATCTCAAATGCATAAGAGTTTTTGAACCACGACACAGTGAGCGAGCGGTAGGCCTCGTCGGTGTTGGCGAGCTCACGAATCATTTTCGACTCGGTGCGGGAGTGTGACATCATGTCAACAAAGTTAAACACCATAACGTTCAAATCGTTCTTCTCGAGAGCCGAGAAGTTCTGCAAGATTCTCTCGCCGGCTGCCGAGTCGTTGAGCTTGTTGTAAGAAAACTTATAGGGCTTGCGATAGCGCTCGAGAATGGTCCTCACCAGCGGCTCCTCGTTCACATTCTTACCTTCTTCCTCGTCCTCGTCGACCCACAAGTCGGGGAACATCTTCTCAATGTCGACTGGCAGCAGCCCCGAGAATATGGAGTTGCGGGCATATTGTGTTGCCGTGGGCAAAATAGAAGTGTAAAGGCCGTCCTCATCGATGTTGAAATAGTCGCTAAGCAAGGGGCTGATGGTCTTCCACTGGTCGAGCCTGAAGTTATCAATGACGATGAAGAACACTTTCTCCCCCTTGTCGAGCAACGGGAACACGCGGGTCTTGAACAACTCATCGCTTCGCAGTGGATGCTTGTCGTTGGTAAACCAATTCTCGTAGTGACGCCTAACAAACTTGGCAAACATGCCGTTGGCCTCGGTCTTCTGCATCTTGAGCATCTCGACCATGCTGGTATCGGCAGTGGTAAGAGTCAGCTCCCAGCGCACGAGTGTGGCATACAGCTCATACCAGTCATCAATGGTGCTGGCCTGAGATATCATCTGGCTTATCTTCATGAACTCCTGCTGATAGTCGCTGGTGGCCTTTTGTGCCACAAGAGCCTCGCTATGAAGGTTCTTCTTGATGGAGAGCAAAATCTGCATGGGGTTGACGGGCTTGATAAGGTAGTCGGCAATTTGACTACCTATAGCCTGGTTCATGATGTTCTCCTCCTCGCTCTTGGTAATCATGATGACAGGAACATTGGGCTGCGAGATTTTAATGTGCTGCAGCGCCTCGAGCCCGCTAATGCCCGGCATGTTCTCATCAAGGATGATGAGGTTGTAGTTCTGCGTGCTTATGGCGTCGAGAGCGTCGCGCCCATTGGTAACAGTGTCGACCTCATATCCTTTGTTCTTGAGGAAAAGTATGTGTGGCTTGAGGAGATCTATCTCATCGTCGGCCCATAAAATCAGTTCTTTGCTCATAAGTTTATTGTTTTATGTCACAAAGATAATGATTTATTGCGAACTAAAAAAGTTAGAAAGTGTGAACATCAAAAATTTTAAGTATATTTGCAACATAAAATACCAATTAATAATGAAAGCAAAAACAAAGTTCACACTGATAATAGCGATAGCGTTAGGATGCGTTATGGGCGCAAATGCTAAAAGAGTTAAGAGAAACATCAGCAAGCAGGTAAACCTCAAGCAAGTGGAGGCACGACTCGACTCGGTGATGCAGTCGCATTACGACCCACAGTCGCCAGGTGCTGCCCTTCTCATCGCCAAGAACGGCAAGGCAATATATGACAAGGGCATCGGCATAGCCGACATGGCTACTGGCGAGAAAATCGACGGCAACACCGCATTCAACATTGCCAGCATCAGCAAGCAGTTCACCGCCATTGGAGCCCTGAAGATGCAAGAAATGGGGTTGATTAACCTCAACAATAGCGTGGCAAACTACTTCCCCGAACTCAAGCACGACATCTGGAAAAAAATAAAACTCAGCCATCTGCTCAGCCACAGTTCGGGAGTGCCCGATGCCCGTCCTCGCGGCGACCGCAACTTCATGCTCACTGCCACCGACGAGCAGAGTGTGCAATACATGAAAGACCTCACTGAGCTGCACTTTGAGCCAGGCACCAATTACGAGTACATCAACCCTACTTTCGACCTGTTCTATTTCCTCGTTGAGAATAAAACTGGAATGAAATTCGTTGATTTCCAAAAGAAATATCTCTTTGACCGCGCTGGGATGAAAAATGTGCAGTATTTCACTCCCGAGGCAAATATTCCTCACATGGCACATGGTTATATAGTGAACGAGTACACCGAAGTTAGCGGTAGCGACAGCGACTATGCCAAGAAGCGCGAGAAGGTCGCCAACGACTTCGTTGACGGCAAAGGCGTACATTGGGCCGAGTGCGACTACGGCGAGGAGACATTTTTTGCCACCAAGGCCGACGGCGGCATCTACACCACCACCCACGACTTCCTGAAATGGGAGAACGCACTGAGCCGAAACATCCTCGTGAAAAAATCATCAAAGCGTCAGGCCTACACACCTCACACCCTGGTCACTGGCAGCAAGTGGAGTGGCTACCAGAACCGTGACAACACTTGGTATGGCTATGGCTGGTTTATCGACAAGACTCCCGGCCGTGAGGTGAAAATCTACCACACTGGCGACAACGGCGGTTTCCAGGCCTATGCCGCAAAATATGAGCGCAGCCGTGTCAACGTCATCATGCTCGAGAACCAGAGCACCGTCGACCGCTGGAAACTCCAACTAGAAATCGAGAAAATTTTGCGCGAAGAAGGTCTCATCTCAAGCAAGTAAAGACAACTATTCTATTTTTTACCAAATCAAACTGCTCAACATCGGACAAATTCGACAGTTGAGGGATGTCTGCGTGTTCGAAATTAGCTTTTTGTTGTTATTTTTCTTTTTTTGTGCAACATTTTTGCTGCTTGTTGCGTCTAACGACAAAACGAACAAAAACAACAACAGCTATGAAAAATTTCAAGACTATTGCAATCGCTTTATTCGCGTCAATTCTATTAAGTTCATGCGTGGTAATTCCAGGCAAAATTTCACAACACAAAACCGAAGTGAGCGAGTTGAACACCGAGGCATCGGTGAAAGACTTTAGCGGCATCAGCGTCGCAGGGGCAATGAATGTTGTCTTAAATCAAGGTGAAAAAACCTGTGTTCTTATTAAAGGCAATGACAAGGATATACTTGACAAGATTGTCATCTATGTCAAAAACAACACTTTGAACATTGAAAGCAAGAAGAAATTTTTGGGATTTTACGATTCCATTAATTGGGAA